>Ga0316602_10000592_pt1 | contig 16366 bp, 27 predicted proteins | sample OWC_soil_day10_C_FD_203103 | JGI IMG/M metagenome (GOLD analysis project Ga0316602, IMG submission 203103) | Wetland soil microbial communities from Old Woman Creek delta, Ohio, United States - OWC_soil_day10_CT | ecosystem: Environmental > Terrestrial > Soil > Wetlands | place: USA: Ohio... | reverse complement strand
GACAATTGAAGAAGCGTTAGAAACTAAAACGCATCATGCTTTAAATATTATTAGGGCTGAAGGGAAGAATGTTCCGGTATTTATGGCTAACATGGCAGCGCCGCCAACAATGAAAAAATAATCAAAACCACGCTGGGATAAAAAGGAAATAATGATTTCGGTGTAGAAACTATAATAGTGCCAAGCATCTCGCTACGGCACAAAAATCCTCTATTTACTTTTGTTTTTTTTGATTCAAAAATATGAAAAACACTTTTAGTTAAGATTTTTACAGAAATCTTAAAATTACAACGCTAAAAGTGAATTTATGCTCAACAACAGTATATCAAAAAAAATAAAAATGTAAATAGATTTTAGAAAAATAGTAAAAGAGGAGTGGTTTATTTTTTAATTGGTCTGTTTGTATAGTTAACTAGTCAAAAATAAAAACCCAAAATAATCCAAATCAGGAAGGTATTTGATTCAGAGCCAAGAAGTAATTATACTTTTATGCCATAAATTTCGCAAATATAGATTTGTGTCGAAAAAGATAGAATAATTCTATATGATGTAGTTATTCGGCTCCACGAGGAGGATATTTTTTTGGAGCGTAATTACATCAGGGAATATAGAAAAATAAGAGGCATAAAATATCAAGCAGATTTAGCAAAGTTAGCAAACGTACCAAAATCAACGCTCGGCGAAATTGAACGGCATAAAATGCGAGGAAATCCCGAAACGCTGGATGCAATTGCAAAAGCGCTCGGGATTTCCAGGGAGGAGCTTTATATGCCGCCTAATAATTAATTTTTTTTGTATTTCCAACGCAGATAGTCTTTGAACACTTTAAGTTCCTGCAGCGCGGGTGCGGGGAGATCATCGTTTTCACGAAAAAAGTCCTCGATGCCAATTTCAAGACCATCACAAATTTTTTCTATCGTTCGAACGGTGGCGGTTGAATCTTTCGACACAATATTTTGAAGTGTTGACTGTGGGACACCTGATATGTCCGCTAAGCGGTTTATCGAAATCTCGAGTGCATCACACAGATAAAAAATTCGTTTAGTAATATCCACATAACCCTCCGTTATGACTGATGTTAGCCCGATTATACGTTTTGAAGCTAACACTCTGCCACTAAAATAAGGGTTAATAATAAACCATTAGTGGGTAAAATACATGAAAAAGTACCACCCCTTGCTCGGGTGGCAAAAAACAACATTAAACTGAAACAATAGTAATAATAATTTATTTGTTAATTTTTTACAATAGTTCTTAAGTCTCAATTTTTTATTTGAAAATTATAGGGAGTGGATCGAAGTGAAAAATACTGATAAATTGTTGATAAATATTATTACGGGAGAAAAAATGCAGCCGGGGGATTTTGAGTATGATTGGCAAGAATTCGTATTAAAAAGATTAAGGTCAATTGATATAAGCGATGACGTTGGAACTGGAGTTATTAGTTATAATCTTGCGTTTTTAGACGCATTAAGATTGGCTTTGAAGCTAAACAAATAATGAGAAATTATAGCATTGTGGTAGCTAACAAATTGCTACCACAATGCTACCGACTTTTCATAGAACAATACAAAAAAAGACCGTAATAATACTAAAGTACCGTTACATATAACTGTTTTGTATTGTATTCGTATTGTAAAGGTATAGTTATAGCAAGGATAACATTATTGCGATATAATAAAAAGCATCTACAGCCCTTTAGTACTGGACTTTCGCAACTTTAAAAACAGCATTGCTACCATTTTGCTACCGAAAGTAGTCTAAAAATTAGAGGTTGTCCATGAGTGTATCAAACTTCTGGACGGCCTCTTTTTTCATTTTATTAGTAACGTGTAAGTATACTTCCCTGGTTGTTTTGTCACTGATATGCCCTAGACGTTCCATTATTTCCTCTAGCCCTACACCTGCTTCAGCTAACAATGATGTATGCGTGTGTCGTAAACTATGCGGCGATAGGCTAGTATTTAGTTTGACCCGCTCTAAAATTTTCTTCATTCTGAAACGTACAAAAACAGGGTAGAGAGGAAAGCCGGGATATAACTTAGTTGTAAAGACGAAATTTTCATCTAACCATAAATGCCGTTTTTTTAACTTGACAATATTCTGTCTAACCTTGTGCTTTTCCAACTCAGCTATTACTTTCTTAGATACTATTATTGTTCGTCTAGAAGCTTTCGTTTTAGGTAGTTGCAAGTCATAATCTTTTATTTTGTGATGCTCGTTATAATATGTCCGGCTAATCTTGATTGTGTTCTCGCTAAAATCAATGTCAGACCATTTAAGCCCACAAAGTTCGCCAACCCTTATTCCCGTATAGGCCAACACTAAAAAGACCGTGTAGTCCACTCCTATACATGATTCTAAGAATGTAATCAAGTCATTTTTTTCTAAGTATCTAGGTAGGTCAGTATTATTTTCAACATCTTCTAATGTCTCTATCCTTTTAGGAGGTGTTACATTAGTGGTAGGGTTGTTCTTTATTGTTTCCATTTCTACGGCCTTTTTGAAGATCATCTTTGCGGTTACATGTATTCCTGATACTGTATTTTTAGCATAGCCCGTGTTTAGTTCTGATAATACAGCTTGATACTTTAGTTTAGTAATGTCTTTCATTTTGATTTTATTGAAGTATTTAAGAAGAACCTTCAACGCAATGCGCCTGACAACAACTGTACTCTTTTTAACGCCTGTAGAATATGCTTTAATCCATTCTTCAGAGAAGTCCTTAAACGTAATATCCTTTTCTTTTACAAATGTCCCATTACTTACGTCTAACTGAACCTGTGAAGCGGCATCTACAGCGTCCTGGCGTTTTAGAAATCCACCACGCGATTGTTTCAAACGTTTTCCGTCTGCATCAACTCCAATATCAATAGAATAATACCATTTCTTACCACGCTTAAAATATGAAGCCATGATAAAGCACCCTTCCTAGCCTGTCCTCAGCAGGTATATTTATTTGCTGTTTTCTTCCAATTCGTAAGCATGAGAGAGGAGGAGCGTTTTGTCCTTAACGCTTAAAATATTAAAGATCCGCAACAATTCTTCTTCTTGCTCGGTTAGCTTTTGAATTTCCTCGCATCCTTCTCCTGTTAATAAGTAAGAAAGAGAGATCTTTAAAAAGTCCGCTATTACTACTACCTTGTCGGTAGGAATGTTGGTATATTGTTTTTTCCAAGTGCTAAAAGTTTGGGGTTTAATAGCTGTTTTATCACAAAGCTCTTTTTGTGATATACCCCTATCATCAAGTATTGATACTATTCTTTCTATAACGGACAAAACAAACCACTCCTCAAAATAAATACGGTAAAATTCGTTGACTAATACGGAATTTCGTATTATTATATGGATATACAGAACAAAGCGTAAAGAAAAACACACCTCCGTACGAAATTCGTTTTTCGGAAGAAAATGTCGGGTTTTGATATTATTATTTCCTTGACAAGAATAATGTATCACAAAACCGAACTAAACACAACTATTAATACATAATTTTCGTCTATAAATTCGTAATTCCGTATATTTACGTGTTTTTTTTGAAAAATATTAACTAAGGAGGATGCTTATGGAAAAATGTCTCAGCTGTGACGAAGTAGCCATGCGTTATGACGTGAAAAAAATAACCGTTTGGGCGTGGATTCGAGAGAAAAAGCTAAATGCATTAAAAATCGGAAAACTTTATCGGATTCGGCCTGAAGATTTGCGGGAATTTGAAGCGTCAAGAACAACAAAAAAAGCAAGGTAGGATACTCCTGCAGCCGAATAACTGGCCGACGGGAGGGGAGAAATAACTATAAAGATAGGGGGTATAACCATTGTGATAATAGTTGAAGTTAATCTTAAAACAAATGAGCGACGTATTTTGGCTGAATATTCTGATCCGCGTGATCGACCAATAGCCGACGCTGCTCAATATATTTTGCCAGCAGTATTGGAACGCATCTATAACAATAAACCAGATTTAATACATAAATCCCATCGGGGCTAACGGCCCCTAAAAAAATCACTGTTTAACTGAAATTTGCAAATACTTTCCCAGTTTATGTATATCCAATGCTGTCGGGTTTTATACCAAAGATTTTGAGGGGAGGTGAAAACGATGAATGAGCAAAAAGAAATGACCGACATTAAGCGGCAACTTGAAAAACGGTCGAAACAACAACAGATGAACTCAATTTTAAGCACGAGTTTCAATAAACCTGACAAATTGGCTAAGGGTGTTATTAACAGCATTAGAGAGATGCATGAGCGTTGGAATGATGGGGTGAAACTGAAAAATATCAACATCGCCAAAGAATATATCAATGGTCAGATTGGAGTTTTGGTCGAATTCAACAGTAAGACCTCTACCAAGATGCATAAACCTAGCTCTGCCATCTGGCCCCATGCCAATTGTTGTGTTTTCAAGTGTAGCCAGGATCTGCCCATTTGGATAAGTGATTTTCGCATGACTAATACTGGATACGCCAATATTTGGGATAAGTCTATTGTGCTTGTCGATATTGTCGAGAAGATGCAATCCGTAGAGTTGTTCGCCTCGACCTCCTTTGTATGTAGCGAGACTAATAAAGAATTCTTTCGTGTCATGTCGGGGCGTTTTTATTCCGTTACAAGAGGATTCGTAACCCTGCTGGGTACTACTGGTTGGGAAATAAAGTTGCTTGTTTTGTGTACCTCCATCAATCCCAATGATTTCCCAAGTAGCATGATCGAGAGCAGTTCTAAGATTATGGACGATATCTCCCAATATCAACATAATTTTGGTGGGTATTTGTTCACGGAAGCGCACATCAACGATAATATCACCAGTATAAGGATCGCGGTCAGTGATAAGTGTATGTGGGTGAGTTTGAACAAACCCATCGAAAGCACGCTGCAAATTACTGATGTTTTCATTGGCCCGTTCTAACTTGAGGAATGCACTGTCAAACATTGTGTCACATCCTTTCTTTACAGCAAATTTCGACTAATGGTAAAAAATACCTGCAAGGAGGTGAAAACGATGGACGAATGTTACGACTGCCCACATCACTACGATTGCGATTATACACCGGAAGCGTGTCAGCAATTTTGGGGCGTAGATAAGGACTTGGTGTCGATCTGTATAGTTTGGTTAGTGTGTTGTTTGATTTTGATAATAATGCTGGCAGTCGGGATGTACAAGCTGGTTATGACATTGATTTAGGAGGTGAGAACTATTAAAGACATTGTTTGTAAGTGCCAGAAATGTGGCGCTCCGTTCTGGGGCAAGCGGGTAAATCAGAAATACTGCCCCGACTGCAAAAACATCAATCGAGAGTACCCAGTTAAAGTTCGTGGTTTTGGAGCTTTGATTGTAGCTAACGAAATACGAAAAAGTAAAACAGAGCCTAGGAGGTATGGATATGCATGGATTTAATGAAAGGGACTTTGCTAATGCAACTATTACTGTTTTAGGATTCATCGCTCTAGTGCTAATGGTGGTGTTTAGTGAATGATAAAAAAATACGTTATCGGCGATCTAACTATTTGGGAGGTGATTGTGGCAATATTAGTGGTTCTGTTCTTCAGCATTAAGCTGTGAAGGGAGGTGAAATTGATGTATAAGGAAGCTCGAAACATAGCTGATGAGTTCTCGCGAATCACAAGGGAAGTACCAGGCTCTATAAAGTTCTATTTAGATGAAAAAAACATATGCGATAAGGCAATAAGCGACATTCGCCATTTCGCTGAATTTAATAAAACTGATCGAACCACCGACAGAAAATTGATCAGGACATTGAGAGAGTACAGTAAACGGCGGCGTGAAGCAGATGACAATATCAAAATATTAAAACCACTTGCTGAGTTTATTGACAATAATAGCGTGGCATTAAACAGGTTGGATCAACTTCGCGGTGAGATGAAAAAAATGGCCCAGTACGTAGAAAGCGATAGAGTGTATAAACCACGGATACTGGAGGAGTTATTCGAAGGGAGGTAATAGAAACGTCAAAAGGTAAAAAATGTGCAAATTGTGGACGTTCGCTACAAACTGAAAAATACCATCTAGTTTTTGATTATGGGCAAAGAAAAATGGTTCCGGTTTGCCGTAATGATCGTCAATGTTTTCCCTATATAAATAAAAAAGCCGCCCTGCCAGGCGACTTCGGGCTTGTAAATACAGCCCATGTTTAAAATGTCAATTCCATAATATCACGACCCCGTGTGGCCGTCAAATGGGAGGTTTATGAATGTTTAGAGTTAGATGTTTAGCCGAGATTAACGGCTCGAAATATTTGAAAGATGTTGATATTTGGTTAACTAATGATGCCGTGAAAGCGGTGAGTATTGCTAAGAGCGTGTTTGCGCTTGCTTACGATGTTCGATCAACGCGGATTAAGGTGGTGCGAGTTTGGTGAAAATTGTTAAGTTACAGGCCGAAAATTTTAAACGGCTCAAGGCCGTTGAGATTGTTCCCAGTAAACGAATAGTCGAGATAACTGGCAAGTGCGAGCAAGGGAAAACCACTATATTAGATGCAATTCAAGCCGCGCTGTGTGGAGTTAAGCCTGAAGAACCAATTCGTGCCGGAAAGGATAAGGCGAAAATAGTCGTCGATTTGGACGACAAAATTGTTACCAGGACGTTCACGGCGTCGGGTGGCGCTCTGAAAGTTGAAAGTAAGGACGGTGCAAAGTATCCGAGCCCGCAAGCGCTATTGGACAAGCTGGTTGGAAAAATCGCGTTTAACCCATTAGAGTTTGCGAAGGCGGACAGTAAAAAGCAAGTTGATATGTTGTTACATGTGGTTGATATCAAGGTGGACCAGAATAAATTAAAAGACATTTCCGGTGTCGTGGTCACTCCGATGCCAAACCCATTGGATATGTTGAATGCAGCATTTAAAACTGTTTATGAAAATCGAACTGCGGTTAATCGACAGTTGGACGCCGCGCAGAAAGTTTTAGATAGTATGCCCGAAGTGGAGAAGGTTGATCCGGTTTTGTTGACGGAGTTGGTAGCGGAGAAAGAACGTCTGGAAACAATTAACCGAGACAATCAGTCCCAAATTGATGCTGCAAGTCAACAAAACAAAAAGGTACATTCCATTGCATTAGAACGTGATGCTATTGCTTTAGAAATTGAAAGTATTGAATCTAATTTAGCTGAGGCTAAAAAAAGATTGGCAGTAAAAACAAAAGAGCATGATTCCGCTGAAAAGGAACGTGTACAAATGCAAGTTATCGTTAACGGTATCAAGTTCGAAGACCTAACAGACATTAACACCCGCATCTCCAAAGCTGACGAGACTAACCACAAGGCCCAGCAGTACCAGCAACGTACATTGAAGCAATCTGAAGTCAATTCAGTTAAGGCTGATGCCGATGCTCTTACAGCTAAACTCCAAAAAATTAAAGACTACAAGTCCGAGATTATCAAAAATACCAAATTCCCAGTTCAGGGGTTGGATTTCGCAAACGGCGGCGTTATTTACAACGGGCACCCATTCAGCCAGGCGTCTGGCGCTCAGAAAATGCGTGTCGGGTTGGGAATAGGCATGGCTGCTAATCCAGAGTTGCGGGTGGTAATGATTGACGGATATGAATCATTAGATAGCGATCAGCGGAGAATTGTTGAAGAAATGGCCGCAGAGCATGACTTCCAGGTATGGACGACTTCGGTAGATTCATCCGGTAAGGTTGGAATTTACATAGAGGATGGTGAGATAAAGCATGGCTGATATTTTTTCTGAGCCACCAGTAGACGACATTTCCGAAACAGCCTTAGAGTCTGTAAATGCAACGGGTGTTGCGCTTGTAGGTAGTAACTTTCAACGACTTACGCAGATAGCAGAGTACCTTTCAAAATCGACAATCATCCCGGTTGCCTATCAGAATAAATCAGCTAACTGCCTTGTAGCAGTTGAATATGCCCAGCGTATTGGTTGTACTGCCATGATGGTCATGCAAAACATGGATGTAATTGCTGGTAAGCCATCGTGGTCAGCAAAATTTTTGACTGCGGTCGCTAATGAGTGTGGTCGGTTCTCGCCGATCCGGTATGAATGGTACGGTGAAGAGGGACAAGACGACTGGGGTTGCAGGGCTTACATGACTGAAAAGGCCACTGGCGAGGTTTTAAAGGGAACAAAGGTTACAATCAGCATGGCAAAGGCTGAGGGTTGGTATAACAAGTCAGGTAGTAAGTGGAAGACCATGCCGGAACAAATGCTCCAGTACCGATCAGCAGCGTTTTTGGTTCGGACATATGCGCCAGAATTGACGATGGGGCTATTAACTACGGAAGAGCAAAAAGACATTATTAATGTCACCCCTGGAGGTCCGGTTCCTGCAGGGGATAACGCCGCTGAGCGGGCTTGGCAAGAGGTGCAGAATGATGGACATATTTAGTGAGCAGAAACGTCCATGTAAGGATAGATTTATCGAATTGCTGGAGTCCACGAATCGGGACGGCATTAAAGAGTTAATTCAATATTTAAACGGGACCGATTTTTTTACGGCGCCGGCTAGTACCAAGTATCACGGCGCCAAGGAGGGCGGATTGGTTGAGCATAGCCTGGCGGTGTATGACAATCTGGAAATCGTGTTGAATGTCTTTTCTTTTGAAGGATACATCCAAGACACATTAGTAATCACGGCACTGCTCCACGACATTTGCAAGGCTAGTTTCTATACCATTGAAATGCGGAACAAAAAAGACTATACAACAAACGACGGGATATTTCACCCTGGATGGGGCTCATATCCGTTCTATGCCATCGACGACCAATATCCTTATGGTCATGGCGAAAAATCTGTTGATATTATTAGGAACTTCATTGAACTGACCGTAGAGGAAAAAATGGCGATCCGCTGGCACATGGGAGCATTCGGAGCGGAAAGTTACGCAGACCGCCAGACATTGAGCGCGGCAATGGAGAAATTTAATTTAATCTTAGCACTGCAAATGGCAGATATGGCCGCGAGTTATTTTGATAAGAAATGAGATGATTAAATGATTCTTACACCCGAAAATTATTACTCTCGCGAAGCTAGTCTTGAATATATGTCAGTCAGTCAATACAAATCGTTCCTTTCGTGTGAGGCAGCCACAATTGCAGCGCTCAATGGCGAATTGGAACAGGAAACTAAAGAAGCATTTTTGGAGGGAAGTTTCGTACATGCTTGGTCGGAAGGCGCTTTAGATAAATTTATAATTAACCATCCTGAGATTATTTCTTCCAGGGGACCTAGTAAGGGCGAATTAAAGGCTGGTTTTAAAAAATGTGAGGAAATGATTGCGGTTTTAGAAAATGATCCATATTGCATGTTTGTTCTTCAAGGCGATAAAGAGATCACGGTAACTGCTGATTTATTCGGAACCAAATGGAAAGGCAAGATTGACGTATTAAATGCCGATCGTGGTTATTTCGTGGAACTAAAAACTGCTCGTAGTATATCTGAAACCGCCTGGATGTGGTCTGAAGCCCAGAACAAAAACATTAAGGTAAGTTTTATCGAGCAATACAATTACATGGTTCAGGCGGCAGTATACGCCGAATTGGAACGACTGCAGTCAGGTCGTGATAAATGGTTAGACCCGGTTATGGTTGCGGTGACAAAAGAAGATCCGCCTGACCATTCAGTGATCAATCTTAAAGACCATGAGCGGATGGCTGAAGAGTTAGAAAAAGTAAAACAGAATATGCCGCGAATCCTGGCTGTGAAATCAGGTGCAGAGCCACCCCATCGTTGCGGTATGTGTAAGTATTGCCGGGCAACTAAGCGGATTGAAAAAATGATTTATTATACGGAATTAATGCCTGCTTAAGCGGGGGGAAGAGGATAAATTATGAGTTTAGCATCAATTTGGGATCAGTCCGAAGGAGTAACTAACAGGGAACTACCGGACGGAGAATATGTTGTAAAAATTGTCCATGTTGAATCCGGTCAAACAAAAACATTTCTGCCTAAACTGGAATGGAAAACTGAGATCGTTTCTGGACCGGCCAAGGGTTTGCTATATATCCACCGAGTGATGGACGAGAACAAACCGTTCACGATCGATAAAGCGAAGCAGGACTTTATTACATTGGGGATTGTACCAAAAGCTGCCGAGATGAAAGATGCTATGAAGAAGTTTGCTGGTAAGGTTATTTCGGTAAAATTGAATACCGGCGATAATAATTTCCAAAATAAAGACATCTTGGGATTTGCCGAAGAACCCGCCAAGGAAGCGGTGCCATATTTGTTCGGTAGTGCGACAATACCTGATGATGAGATTCCGTTCTAATGAACCTCCGAGACTACCAGCTGCAAGGCATAAATGATATTCGTGCCCAGTTCGCACAAGGAATCCGACGTGTGTGTTACGTCGGGCCTTGCGGGATGGGAAAGACGATTTTAGTTGTTTATATGGCAAGTGAAGCAGCGCGGAAAAAAAACAGGACAATATTTTTGGTTCATCGCCAAGAGCTAATTCGCCAAACAGCAAAAACATTTCAGGATATTGGTGTAACATTCGGAGTTATATCTCCAGGCAAACAACAAACAAATGATTTGATCCAGATTGCTAGTGTTCAAACGTTGGCACGGCGATTAGAGCGAATACCAAAACCGGATTTAATAATAGCAGATGAATTTCACCATAGCGTAGCAAGAACGTGGCTAAACATCTTCAACCACTGGCCAGAGGCTTATGTCGTAGGGTTAACAGCAACCCCAGCGCGACTTGGGGGACAGGGATTAAAAGAAGTTAGCGACGTTTTAATTTTAGGACCCACCGCCAAGGAATTAATCCAGCAGGGACACCTGGCTCCGTATATATATTATGCTCCGCCTCAGGTAGCAGATTTGAGCGGGATAAAAATAAAAATGGGGGATTACGACATTGGGGAAACGGTTCAGCGAGTTAATAAGCCGGCAGTCATTGGCGACGCCTTGGATCATTACCGGCGATTGGCTAATGGGAAACGGGCTATTGCATATTGCGCCAGCCGCGAACATTCGAGAAATACCGCCGCGGCGTTTACGGCAGCGGGGATCCCGGCAAAACATGTCGATGGTGAAACGCGCCAGGCCGAGAGAGAGCAGGCAATCGAAGATTTTCGAACGGGACGATTGCAAGTACTAACAAACGTGGATCTCTTTGGTGAGGGGCTCGATGTTCCGGGAATGGAAGCTGTCATATTGTTAAGGCCTACACAGTCGCTAACACTGTTCATTCAGCAGGCTATGAGGCCTATGCGGCCGGACAAAAAAAATCCGTTTAAATGTGCGATCATACTTGACCATGTTGGCAATGCATTCCGTCACGGTCTGCCGGATGATGACCGTGAATGGAAATTAGAAGGCATAAAAAAACACCGCCGGTCGGAGCCGTCGACGGTATCAATAAAAGTTTGCCCAAACTGTTACAGTGTCAGTAAGCCAGCTGATCGGTGTGAGTACTGCGGTTTTGAGTATCCAATTGAAACACGGGAGTTAGAGGAAAAACCAGGGGAACTGAAAGAATTGACCGCGGTTGAACGGAAAGCCAAGCGCCAGGAAGTTGGACGAGCCCGCACCTTGGATGAGTTAAAACAGATAGCCGCTGAGCGTGGCTATAAACCGCAGTGGGTGAGGATACAAGCAAAATTAAAAAATATTAGGGAGTGAAGATAAATGCAACAGAAAGAAAAAGACCTTAAAAAACTGGTTAACGTGAAGAAAGTCATTAAAGAAGTTAAAATAGGGCATTTCGCGCTCTATTCGAAAAATGCGGATACCAATTTAGTGTTTACATCACATTTCATTCTAAATTTGAATCCAGAGCAGTTTTGGGAAGTACGTTGCGGGTTATTAGTTAAGGAACTTGGTAAATGGTTTTATACCTGTAAGGACGGGTTAACTGAAAGCAAAGAAATGAGTGATAAGGAAATTGAGCTTTATTACAACAACATCAACAAGGTTGACTTAGAGCTTATGGAGCGAACTGAATTGTCGCTTGGAGAAATAGCTATATATGTTTGGAAGGGCAAATATATCGGGTTAAAGCATAGCCAGATTGAAATGATTCATGGCGGTGTGCCAACTTTCAAAAAAACTGCAGGAAGCGACATAATTATTGCCGATGACGTACATGTATTTACGCCAGTAAAAGAGTTAGAGTGCGAATATTTGGCTGAGTTGATGTTTTAGGAGGCGGTAATTATGAAGGAATCGGATATTCAAAACAAAATTCGCATAGCACTGTCCCCTCACGGAACATTCTTCCGGGTGAACGTTGGACAAGCTTGGACAGGTACAGAAATAATCAGAACGGAGGGCGGCGGGGTTTACATACCCCAGGCCCGCCCGTTTGATACCGGAGTTCCGAAAGGATTTTCCGATTTGTTTGGTGTCGTACCGATGTTTATTACCCCGGAAATGATTGGCCAAAGAATAGGCAGTGCTGCGTTTATTGAGGTTAAAACGAAGACCGGACGTGTCCGGCAGGAACAAGAAAAATTCTTAGCGTTTATGAGGGCGAAGGGGTGTCCTGCAGGAATAGCCCGATCCCCAGAGGACGCCATAAAAATAATCGGGGGTGCTATATGAAACGAGTATATATCGCCCACCCCCTGCGGGGGAACGTGACCGAAAACATTCAGCAAGCAACTGACATATGTCTGAAATACGCCCGTCAGGGGGAGGTAATACCGCTGAGCCCGCTCCATGCATTTCAATTTCTGGATATAACAGGTGACCAGGTAAAGGCCATGCAAATGTGTTTTGAGTTGCTGGCAATGTGCGATGAGCTTTGGATCCACGGCCCATGGTGGACGTCGGAAGGATGTCAGGCTGAAATTTGTTTTGCTGGATGTCGAGATATACCAGTAAGGTTCAAGTAATGGGGATTTGTATTAGGTGTGAAAAGCAGCAGTACTGCCATTGTAAGCGGTCATCGGTAATGGACTGTGTTTCGTATCAGGGGCCGCATTGGAGAAAGCCATCAGTCAAAATAGACGATGTGGAATGCATGAAGTTGTATAGAGAACGAAAAACGGATAGAGAAATAGCCGAACTTTTAGGATGTGCTACGTCTGCAGTTTTTAGATGGCGTAAGAAAAATAACATACCTAAAAATCATATTCCTGGTATTAATTTACCACCTGCTAAGAAATACGTGAGTTATAAAAAGGCGTTACCTCCCGAGCAATGGGAAAATGCTGAGCGGTTTTTAAATATTATGGCACGGCTTAAGGATGTGGTTAAAGATCGAGAGTTAAAAGGTGATGAGCTTTAAAAACGGATTAAGCATTTGTATCAAGGGGAGATGACGAATAATGCCCGATCGGATTTTTAATTATTACGCGTTGGCACTGGCCATTTGTAATTTAAACTATTCTATCGATTTGGCAATTGATTATTTTTTACCGCAACAACAGAAACAGAGAAAAATTCCCCAAGAAGTAGTTGGTGAAATGGCACGATTAAAAGAATCTGGTCAAACGTATAAACAAATTGGGGCAATGTACGGTATTAATGCTGATGCGGTATACACTCGGATTCGTAGGTATAAAGGGGTTATTTAGAAAAATGGGGGTGGGGAAAGACGAAACAGCTTAGAATGTTTCAAGAAATTATTGTTGATAATTTCGCTGGTGGTGGTGGAGCCAGTACAGGAATAAGTCTAGCGCTTGGCCGTGAAGTTGATATAGCAATCAATCATGATCCAGCGGCTATAGCGATGCACAAGGCTAATCATCCCGATACTGAGCACTATTGCGAAAATGTTTGGGATGTAGACCCTAAACATGTAGTCGGAGGTAGACCGGTGGCGTTGTGCTGGTTTAGCCCGGACTGCAAGCACTTCTCAAAAGCCAAAGGCGGTAAGCCGGTAGAGAAAAAAATACGGGGGCTTGCTTGGATAGTTTTAAAATGGGCTGCTAAAGTTAGACCGCGAGTAATAATACTTGAAAATGTCGAGGAATTTCAGACTTGGGGGCCAGTGAGAAAAGGAAAACCCGTAAAGAAACTAGCGGGCACTACATTTACTAAGTGGAAAGACCAATTACAAGCATTGGGCTATAAAATAGAACACCGAGAAATGAAAGCATGTGATTACGGTGCCCCAACGATCAGGAAAAGATTTTTCCTTGTGGCCCGGCGCGATGGCCGGCAGATAGTTTGGCCAAACCCAACACATGGGGACCCGGATAGCCTGGAAGTAAAAACAGGGAAGTTAAAGCCATGGAGAACAGCAGCCGAAATAATTGATTGGTCTTTACCTTGCCCGAGTATTTTTGATCGAAAAAAACCGCTGGCTGAAAACACCATGCGGCGGATTGCCCGGGGGATACAAAAGTTTGTGCTCGATAACCCGGAGCCGTTTATTATAAGAGTCAACTTTAGCGGATCAAATTATCATTATTGCGACTCAATCCATAAGCCCCTACATACAATCACGGCAAAGAATGGATGGGGATTAGTAGCCCCTACTTTAATTCAATATCACGGAGAACAATCCAAAAGTGACGTTAGAGGACAAGCTTTGCAAAAGCCGCTTATGGTTGTGGATGCATCGCCGAGATATGCACTTGTAGCTAGTTTCTTAGCAAAGCATTATGGCGGCAATTATACTGGCCCGGGTGCCAATTTAAAAGGTCCAGTGCCTACAGTTACAGCGGTAGATCACAATGCCCTGGTAACAAGCCACTTAGTTAAGATGAAAGGCCAAAACATCGGGCAATCAGTAACGGATCCGCTTCAAACGATAACAGCAGGAGGATTGCATTTCGGCGAGGTTCGAGCCTTCCTGATGAAATACTACGGCACTGGTGAAGGGCAGACACTTAATGAACCCTTGCACACGGTAGTCGGTAAAGATAGATTCGGGCTAGTAACTATTCAAGGACAAGATTATCAGATAGTTGATATAGGGATGAGGATGCTCGAACCACGTGAATTATTTGCGGCTCAAGGATTCCCGGAAGATTACATTATTGACCGGGATTGTGACGGTAAATATTACCCTAAGTCGGCGCAAGTTGCCAGGTGCGGTAATGCAGTACCGCCGCCATTTGCAGAGGCTTTGGTTAGGGCGAATTTACCGGAGATATGTACTGGTTCGGTTGGTGCGAAAAACGTTGGGTAGACAAACAAAAGAACAAGGCCACTGCGCGAGCGACCTTGTTCCAAGGAGAAGGACCATAGAAACGTTACGGTAATATTATACCCGGCTAGGCTGGGTTTATACGGGGAGGGGTAAGCGGTGCTGATAGAAAACACGCTGTTTGGCGTTAGGGATAAAGTGCAAATTGCAATTGATCGTATACGACAGTTTGAGCCACCAGAAGGGTACTATGTGGCGTTTAGCGGCGGCAAAGACTCTTGTGTGGTGCTGGATTTAGTCAAGAGGGCCGGGGTTAAATATGATGCGCATTACAATTTAACGACGGTGGATCCGCCGGAGCTGGTCTATTTCATCCGGGAGCATCATGCGGACGTTGAGGTTCATACGCCAAAGGAAACGATGTGGCAGTTAATAGAGCGTAAAGCTGATGTACCGACTCGAGGGGTTAGATGGTGTTGCAGTATTTTAAAAGAGGGTGGAGGTAACGGCCGCACAGTTATAACTGGCGTTAGGTGGGCAGAGAGTGCCAGACGTTCAAAAAGGAAGATGGTTGAATTTTGTAGCGGTAAGGGAAAATCATTTTTACAGCCTGTAATTGATTGGTCGGATGACGACGTTTGGGAATACATACACACAAACGATTTGCCTTATTGCAGTCTTTATGACGAAGGATTTAAACGGATTGGCTGTATTCTTTGTCCCATGACAACAAACCATGATAAGGCTTTTGAAAGATTCCCTAAAATTGCAGATGCATATAAAAGGTCAATGAATAAAGCGTTTACTATTATGGCTGAACGCAAAAAAAGAAATGGTGCAAAATTAATATGGAAAAACGGCGACGATTGGTTTAAGTGGTGGATTTCGAAGCCGACGAGGAAAGTTGACCCAGATCAGACAGTGATATTTGAGTAACAAAAGAACAAGGCCAGCCACGTCACTGACCCTGCTCTTATTGATAGGCAACCGGGATAAGGTTACAGTAATATTGTTCCCGGATGAGCCGGGACTATTCGGGAGGGGTAAGCGAATGAGCGTTATAGACAAGATTGAGCGGGGAGAACTAAAAATTGAAGTTGGATTTATGAGCGAACGGAAGATTTATGTTTATGATAGCGAAGATGCAGCGGAACTCCTGCGGTTGGCAAGGTTGGGGTTAGCGGCTGAAAAAGGATTTAATAATGACCCATACTTTAAATGCGATAAGAAATTCGGTTCAAGATGCGCGGATCCTGGCATGTGTGTATGGGAAGACTTCTGCCGCCTGCGTACGCCTGGGGGTGCTGATAATGGCTAAGATAACGGCTGA
>Ga0316602_10000586_pt1 | contig 16589 bp, 19 predicted proteins | sample OWC_soil_day10_C_FD_203103 | JGI IMG/M metagenome (GOLD analysis project Ga0316602, IMG submission 203103) | Wetland soil microbial communities from Old Woman Creek delta, Ohio, United States - OWC_soil_day10_CT | ecosystem: Environmental > Terrestrial > Soil > Wetlands | place: USA: Ohio... | reverse complement strand
GGTGTCCGACCCGCTGCGAATCTGCCCGATCATCTTCACCAGGCTATCGTTCATCTCCTTCAGCGCTTTCAAAAGCTGTCCTGTCTCGTCGCTGCCGGCCACGCGGATCGTGCTGGTCAGGTCGCCTGACGCGACCGTCTGCGCCACCCTGACCGCATCATTGATCGGGCCGGTGACGGAACGTGTGACAAGGACCGCCACCAGCGCGGCGATGATGACCGCCGCTATCGACATGGCGATCATGAACAAGCGCGCCATACTGTATTGCTCTTCCGCATCGGTGGCCGCCTTCTCCATGACGCCGGACAAGTAGTCCTCGAATTTCTGCAGTGCCTCGAAATAGGCAAACTGTTGCTTCCGGATCTCGCCGAACATCAACTGTTTCGCCTCGTCCTTCCTGCCTTCATCGAGCAGCTTCATCAACTGCCCGACATGTTCCACATAGGGCCCGCGCACAACCTGTACATCCTTCAGAATGGTTCTTCCCTCTTCCGTGACCAGGCTCTTGTCCAGTTCGTCCAGCAGGACGCCTATCTTCTTGCGTGACTCGGCCATCCTGCCCAGTTCCTTCTTGACATCTGCCTGGTCTGTCAGCAGCAGGGCATTGCGCGCACAGCGTGCAATCGTGTTCAATTCATCAGTCAACTGATTGACGGTGCGCACCTTCGGCACCCGGTCCTTGACGATAAGGTTGGTCGCCGAATTCAGCGCCGACAGGCGTGTGGTGCCGAAAATAGCCGTGGCGATCAGCATCAGGACGACCGCGGCGAATCCGATACCCAGCCGCACACCGATTTTCATGCTTTTCATGTTCATTGTCTCCGGTCAGTATTAGGAATGGTTGTCCGCGAGCGACGCGTCAGGCCGCCAGCCTTTCGGACAGGCACATATCGGGCGAGGTCATCAGCTTCTCGATGTCGACCAGGATCAGCATGCGCTCGTCGAGCGTCCCGAGGCCGATCAGGTATTTCGTATCGAGCGCCGCCCCCATCTCGGGCGCGGGCTTGATCTGCTCCGCCGGGAGTGTGGTCACATCGGACACGGAGTCCACCACCATGCCCATCACCCTGCTGCCGATGTTCAGGATAATGACCACCGTGAACTGGTCGTACGTAGGCGCGCCCAGGTTGAACTTGATCCTCATGTCCACGATAGGGACGATGACGCCCCTCAGATTGATCAGTCCCTTAATGAAATCCGGCGCGTTGGCGATCTGGGTCACGGTTTCATAACCGCGGATCTCCTGCACTTTCAGGATATCGATCCCATATTCCTCCTTGCCCAGCCGAAAGGCCAGGAACTCGCGCAAGGTCGCGTTCCGGTCGGTAGGGGAATAAATAGCGGCGGACGGGGCCTGTGGTGCCGCCGTCGGTGCCGGTGAAACGGGTGACGCTGCTGCCGGGCTGGTGCCGGATGGATCAGTAATGCTCATAAATCGTCCTCGCTAAAAGAAAAAGTCGACATCACTCTTCTTGCGGACAAGCGGCTTCGATAATTGAAACGAAAAGGGGAAGAAAGGCGGGGCGTGCATTTCTACAGCCCGGACCGGAAGCGCGTATGACGTGCATACTGGCAAAAAAGCCTAAAACCGAATTCACTCCTGTAAGGAGAATACTGCCAGCGCATAGTCCCATTCGATCAATCAGAATGATGTTTCCTACGAGCAAATTATGCGCCCTTTACCCGTGAAATTCCACTCCAATTTTTACATTTTGTTGCTAATTGACATGTTTGCCTACATGACACTACATCATTTTCATAGAGAAATCATGTTTAATTCATGCAAACTTCATAAATATGGCAGGAATATTCCTTACATTTACGTAATCAATCAATTTGATTAAACAAAGCAAGCACTTACACTTGTTTGCAGGCAAGCCGGACAATCAGGCGGCAATGCACGAGGATGGTGCAAAGAGAACCCGGCAGGGCCTGCATAGTTTTACTTCACTGGCCCACCGCTTTCTTTTGCGGAGGACGCCCGGGAAACGCGGGCAGCACCGGCCGCGTATTGACGGCTACTCTGCCGCGCCGTTCAGAAATGCGGCAATGTGCCCGGCTACGACCTCTAGCATACGGCATGCGAAATCGTGCTCCCCACCCTCGACGATGACCAGCCGGGCATCCGGAATCAGCCGGGATAAATGTTCGCCCACGGCAGGCGGGCTGATGCGGTCCTGCGAGCCCCACAGCAGCAGCGTCGGCGCGGCAATGCGATGCAGCTTACGCGAATGATCGGGCCGCTCGGTCAGCACCCAGCGCGCCGTATCCGGAAAATCGGCCAGAAAACTCTCGCGCCAGTCGTGCGCGCCGAACGCGGCCATGTCGAGCCCACCCGAAGTGCCGCACAGCACAAGGCGAGAGACCATATCGGGATGGCGTAGCGCCAGGTCGAGCGCGACGATGCCGCCCATCGATTGCGCCACAATGACGGACGGCCCGGCTAGCGCCTGCTCCGTGATCCGCGACAAGTCGGCAAAGCCGCGCACTGACGGGTCGTGCGACTGCTCGCCCAGACCTGGCCAGTCGAGATAGCGCTTGACCCCGTTCCCCGTCAGGCGTCCGCCCACGCCGCGCCAGAATGCGCCGTCGCCCGACGCACCCGGCAGGAACAGGATGGGACACCCACCGATATCAGGCATGGCTCGCTTCCCGCGACATATCCTTCAGAACGGATGCCACGACCTCGCGCAGGATGGCGAGCCCTTCCCGCACCTCGTCCGGCGTCGTGTTCAGCGCGGGCATGAAGCGCAGGCAGTGCGCGCGCGGCGCATTCAGCAGCAGGCCGTCCGCGCCGTTTTCAGCCCGGTCTCGCGCCCTCAGGACGATCTCCGGCCCGATGTCACGCCCCAACTCCAGCGCCAGCAGCATCCCCTGCCCCCGCACCTCGCCCAGGCCCAGCTCCCGCGACAGGCTGCCCAGCCCGTGAGCAAGCAGGTTGCCGTTGCGGCGCGAGGATTCCAGGAAGCCGTCCGTGACCACGGCCTTCATTGCGGCTAGCCCGGCGGCGCAGGCGAGCGGGTTGCCGCAGAACGTGCCGCCTTGGTCGCCCGGCTCGAAGCACGAGACCGACTGCTTCGCCAGCAGCGCCGACAGCGGCACGCCACCCCCGATCCCCTTGCCGAGCGTCATGATGTCGGGCTCGATCCCGGCGTGCTGGTAGGCGAACAGGGTCCCGGTCCGGCCGCAGCCGGTCTGCACCTCGTCCGCGATCAGCAGCAGCCCGCGCTCGTCGCACAGAGCGCGCAATTCGCGCAGGAACCCGGCTGTGGCGGGGATCACGCCCGCTTCGCCCTGCACCGGTTCCAGCATGATGGCAACCGTGTTCGTTCCGACCAGGGCGCGCACCGAGTCGATATCGTTGTAGATTGCCTTGGGAAAACCCGGCACCTGCGGCGCAAACAGTGTGTCCCAGCCCGGCTTGCCGCTCGCCGACATCGCCGCCAGCGTCCTGCCGTGGAAAGCGTTGACGAAGGTGATGATCTCGTACGCGCCGTCCTTGTTCACTCTGCCCCATTTGCGCGCCAGCTTGATCGCGCCCTCATTGGCCTCCGCGCCCGAATTGCCGAAGAACACCTGATCGAAGCAGCTCTGTTGGGTGAGCAGGATCGCCAGTTCGGCGGCGGGACGGTTGAAGAAGGCCGGACTCGGATTGATCAGCGTCGCCGCCTGCTGCGCCAGCGCCTCGGCCACCGGAGCCGGCGAATGCCCGAGGCAATTGACCGCCCATCCCTGCACCCAGTCCAGGTAGCGTCGACCCCGGCTGTCGAACAGGTACGATCCGGCGCCGCGCTCGAACAGGATGTCCGGACGCGACGTGATCGGCATCAGGCTGCTGCATTGCAGGGTTTCCTTGTGATTCATGACGCTTCCTTTCTGAAAAGGGAATAAAAAAAGCCACGGCAGCGAGCCGTGGCCTGTGAGAAAACCGGTTTGAGAAACGTTACCGGGTGCTATCCATAGTCCGATATCGTCCGTCTTTCCTCGACACAAGGCACGGCCCGCCGCTGGTGCAGCGTCGTAGCGCGATTCGTCGGAGCAGGAAGGACGGGTTCATGCTTTTATGTTGCACCTACAGGCAGTCGATGTCAAGGCGAAGGCTGTAGGACGTTGCTGATGGCGGATAGTATCTGCCGGACATGAACAGGCCACCCTAGGCGCAAATATTTTCTTTTGATTGAAAGATCAAGGATTTTTGTCGGCATAGTTTCTTGCGATATGCACAATCTCTTTTACCACCTGTTCATAATTTGAGCGGCTAAACAAAAATTTCTTCTTGCTGCCTTCCGTGCTCACATCAGCATCGAAGTCGAATAACTCGACCATTTCGTCACTCGACGCTAACCGGCAATGCGTATGGCCACACCCATACTCTCCACACACGCACACGGTAACGATCCGTTGTGACATATCGCGATCATCCCCGAATGGCGGGAAGTAAGGAAGGTCATCGTCAAACAACCAGTATGGAATTTCAGAGTCACGCGCTCCGATCAATCCAGAAATCGGCTTGCCATCCACCAGCAACTCAAATGACAGTCCGTTCAGTTTGTTTTCATAACTCGTGCGAAAAGAAAGCGTGTTCATGTCCACTGACTTGTTATTGATGTTTAATCATATGAAAACTGGGTCGTCAGGTTAACTCTTTTCAGTTCAAGAGCGGCTTTAGAACCAGATACAAAACAACGGAGCCAACCGTTGAAATGCCAGCCACGACGGCGCTTGAGCCGAAGCTGGCTTGCAGACCCAACTTGAAGCCAAGTACATAAGCCACAAGAAAGCCGAGTATGATCAGGACGAGCGGAGCACCGGAAGTCGCCGTAACACTGCTCAGAAGGACGACGCCGATAACCAGAAACACAAAAGCGAGGCAAATTGCCTTGAACGCTTCTACGTACGTTGTCGGCCCGATGACCTTGGAAGCGACCACCCTGACGAGGCTGGTTACCAGGAGCAGCGAGACACACACTGCCAAGGTGACTTTCAATGGGGCTATGAAAGCAAACCAGAGAAATGCCAGTGTGAAAAGTAGGTAATGCATCGGTTCTCTCCATTTTTTAACTGCACGGTAACGATGCGGGCGCATGTCTGTTTCCGGCCTTATACCCTCACGCGGTTACCGGCCATCTCGGTCTTCCGCCTTGCGTTGCGATTCCCGGGCGGCTTGCATCGACGCATCGAGGTTGGCCTTTACGTTCTCGACGGTTTGCTGACCTTGCCTGGCCTGTTGCGCCTGCATCTTGGCGGCGGCTGCCGCGCCGCCGGCGGATTCCAGGCCGCAGGCAGAAAGCGTCATGGCAAGGGCGATGGTGATGAAGAGTTTCATTTCATTTTCCTGGTTAAGCTATGGCGGTGCTACGTACGTTGATCCGGTTCCGCGACGCGTTTTCGGCTTGGACAACACTCAACAGCATTCCCCGGCTTGGATAGTCCCAGATGGCAATATAACATCGGGCCGGCGGTACACATTGGCCATCAGTCCCTATCGCACGACTGTCCGCCTCTTTCCAATTGCAGACGTTTCATCCAAGCAACAAAATAGGCGATGCACGACGCATCGTCTTGCCTGATTGATAACCGATCCTGTTGAGTACCCAGTCAGGCCAGCACGCCGTGAAGATAAATGGGATCTATCCACCCTGTTTGACTCTTGTTCAGGCGAATGCTGATATGGCGTCAAGGTAGTGATCATTTGCTGAAAGACACGGCGTCAGGCACGGCAAATGAATACGCTCCTTCGCCCGTTAGCAGAAATTCAAGAATTAGTTTGACCGATATATAGTTAGTGCGTATAACAATTCATACAAGATTCTCAAGTCACGGTTTCCATCGCAGTTCATTGTCCCTCCTCAAAGCGGCATTTCATTGCTCCAGGCAGTCTCCCTTGCTTATTTTGCAATCCGGGCATTTGCTCGCGTTTAATCCGTTTTAAGGAAACTCAATAATGGAAACAGGTATTGTTAAGTGGTTCAACGACGAAAAAGGTTTTGGCTTCATTACATCCGACACTGGCGGCAAGGATCTCTTTGCCCACTTCAGCCAGATTAAGGCGGAAGGCTTCAAGTCGTTAATGGAAGGCCAGAAAGTCCAGTTCGTTGCCGACATGGGGCAAAAAGGCCCACAGGCAACCAGCATCCAGCCGATCTGATCTGCTTAGGCTGCTTGAGCACGAATGCCCCCCCCACGCGGGGTTTTTTATTGCTCCGCCATGTAACTCCACTGGCTAAGGGGTGAACATGAGCTTATTTGCCCATTTATTGCCCGTTTTAGCGACTGACTGTTTATATACCAAGCGGATAGCCACGGCTGACACGGCCATGTGCGCGCTACTTGGCGCATGGATCAAAGGAAGTGCGCCCTTCGCTTATGCATCAGACGGAACCGTATCCACATGGTGCAGTTCGCTGCTTGCAAAGCTTGCATCGCATTTTTCAATCCCGAGGAGAATTCTATATGGCTGTAAATGTTGAGGTCGGGAATTGGTTTGACAAAGGCATACTCCAAGGCTCGACACACCTCATGGTGATCGAAGATACATACGAGTACGAGCATTATCCTGTCTACGCCTCATGCGATGAAGACGCAATAAGGCTTTTCAAACGTTCCAACGACATAAGTCTGCAACGCGTGACGGAAGTATATGACCTTCGCCTCGGCAAAGCTAAACAGATGACATTGCCGCACGTTTTGCGCCCGCCAATACTGACGGCGTAAGAAGTTGGGGCCATCCGGATATACCGAACAGACCGCCGCTGCGGCTCTTTCCTGAATCAGGCGGACTGCGACATCACGCTGCGCTGGTAGCGTTCCAGCAATGCCGGGTCGTCGATGGAACCGTGGTGATGAACCTGCCGCCAGCGCCCGTCGATCTTCTGAAAGATTCGGGACGTCCGGATCGCCAGGGAGAATTCGGTCCCGGCTGCGCGGAAGGTGCCGCGCTCGCGCCCGACTGCATAGAACATATCGCCGCTCTCGTGGAGGGTATAGTCATGAAATTCGACATAGACCGCTGCCTTGCCGCGAAAAATCCGGGCGTAGACCGGCTGGATTTCCTCCCAGCCGCGCTTGATTCCTCCCAGAGGATTGCTCATGGCGATGTCGGGACTGTTCGCCCAGTTCTGCGCCATCAGTTCAAGATTGCGGGTATTGAATGCCCGGTAGAACTGCGCCAGCGCCTGAAGGGGAGAGCCTGGGCTGCCTGCGCTTTCACTGCCGGTGATGGGGATCTCGATCGTCTTCATGGTTCCGTCCTGGTTTCATGGGCTGGCATGCGGGGAAAGCCGCGAGTTGGATGCTCCTGGATCGGTCTGGCCATAGGCGAAGGGTCACATCATCATTGCCCTTCTCTGCTCTCGCGCTCGACTCGTTGGCTCTCCTGCCTATTCCGGTCCACATCTATTTTCCGCAGCAGGCGCTGCTCGCTCCTCGGCACGCGCTGGCTGCGCCGGTTCTGCCGATTGCGTTCCCGGTTCGCTCTTAGCAGCCGCTTGCGCTCGGCACGCTCACGGGCTTCCGTTTTCCACATGCAGCCGTACTCGCCATACTCGAGGCAGACGGATGCTACCCGGCAGAACTTAGCAAACGACTGTCTTGCCTGGACACCTTGCGCAAACGCCAGCAGCAACAAGGCGACAAGAACTTTCCGGAACAGGGTCATGTGGCGGCTCCGTCGTCAGATCATTGCCCCTTAGAGTACCGGACGGGCCGGACAGTTCAATATACCGTCGGAAGTTCACACCGCCCCCTCATAAGGAGCAACCGCAAACCGGTCAGTTGACGAGTACGATGATTCGAACCCGCTTTGGCGTCTCACTTTTTCTGAACAGAGAAAGAAAAAGCGAGCAAAAATCGTGAGTACCAAACTGCGGCGCACATGATCTGTCTAACAGACATTCACCGCAGAAAGGGGAAAGCTATGGACGAATTCACCTTTGGCGTCCTATGCGCAGGGCTTGGCGGTGCGCTGGTTGGCATCCTGGTTGGAATCGGCATATCGACCGATATCAGAAAAGACAAGCCGCCAAGGGATACCAAGCCCGGTAAGAAACGGGAATAACGGGCCACTCATCCGAACGCAGGCGTTTGCGTTCCCCATGCCAATTGGGGTGGGGAAGGGGAACGGCGGCACCAAAGCAACGGGTAATTCTATTTTGCGAATTTGCGCAATGTACTGATTTCTCCTTGTTTTGCATGCGCGTGGGAGAAATACCGGACTGCACGGCAACCTCAACCCGATTCAGGCCCTGGTACTTGTGCAAGCCTTGCACGGCGATGATTACGTCTTTGCATCCGGCATCCGATTGATGCGTATCAGCCGAACCGAAAATAAACGCCATGCCGCAGCGCCGTTTGTGTATTGTCGGTAGCACCCCTCACCCGCCCATCAGAAGGAGCAACCCGGACATGCCAGGGGATCGTCTTGACAGCCATGCCGATGAAAAGGAGCTGAAAGCACAGCTTCAGGCATTCCGTCTCCGGCTGGCGGACAATGGCATTCCGGTCCCGGCGGACGAATCGCTTCCGGTCGGGGAACAGCTTGCGCGCCTGCAGGACAGCGTCCTGACGGAATTAAGCATCTGCCATACGGAAAGGGAGGCGCTTCGGCATGGTGAAGACCGGTTCCGCCAGCTGGCCGACGCCATGCCGCAACTGGCCTGGACGGCCAATCCGGACGGCAGCGTGGACTATGCAAACCGCTGGTACGACGAGTATTCCGGCTACCGGCGCAACGAAACAGACGTAATCGAATGGGGGCCTGTCCTGCATCCCGACGATCTGGAAGCATCGGCCCGCGCCTGGCGGCATGCGGTCGAGAGCGGAACGCCTTACCAAGTCGAGCACCGCGCCAGACGCACGGACGGCAGCTACCGCTGGCTCCTTACCCGCGCCTCGCCGGTACGCGACGCGCAGGGTCGGATCATCAAATGGTTCGGAACGTCCACGGACATCCACGATCTGAAGACGGCGCAGGAAGCGCTGAAACGCAGCGAAGAACGCCTGAGGCTGGCGCAGCAGGTGGCCCGCATCGGCACGTTCGAGTGGAACATAAAGGAAAACGTGAACGAATGGACGCCGGAAATCGAGGCGCTGTACGGGATGGAGCCGGGCGCATTCGGCAGAACCTACGAAGCATGGAGGGCCTGCGTTCACCCTGATGACAGGGAAAATGCCGAGCAGCGCGTACAGGAAGCGCTCGTATCCGGCGGCTTCCAGGCGGAATGGCGCACGATCTGCCCGGACGGGACGATTCACTGGATCGCGGCGCGCGCGCAGATATTCAGGGATGAATCCGGCAACCCGCTGCGCATGGTCGGCGTCAACATGGACATCACGGACCAAAAGCAGGCCGAGGAAGAAAGGGAGCGCCTGTCAGCACAGCGCCAGCTCGCCCTGGACGCAGCCAATCTGGGCTGGTGGACCTACGATCCGGCATCGGGCACGGCTTTCAACGACCCGCGCTGCCTGGCCATATTGGGCATCGGCGAAAGCATACGCAGCATCGGCGAGGTCCTGTCGCGCATTCATCCCGACGACCGCGAGCGCGTGTGGGCTAAGGTCGTGGCCGCGCTGAACCCAGCCGAGACAAGTCCCTATTCCGACGAATTCCGGATCGTGCGCCCGGACGGATCGCTGTGCTGGACGGAAACCTACGCCATCGTCAGCTTCGATGGCGAAGGCCAGGCGCGGCATGCACTCCGCATAGTCGGCACAGTCGCCGATATCACCGGGCGCAAGGAAGCCGAGGAACGCGAACGCCGACTGACCAGCATGTACCGCGCCCACAGCGAGGCCAACGAAGCCATCCTCCGCCTCCAGGATGAGTCTGCCCTCTTTCCGCTGATCTGCCGCATCGCGGTCTACTATGGCGGCATGTTGCATGCCTGGGTCGGCGTCCCCGACCGCGAAGGCAGGCTCGTCCCGGCCGCCAGCTATGGAAATGCCGAACTGTACATACGCCAGATTACCGTCATGTCCACGCCAGGATCGGCGTACGGACGCGGCCCCGGCGGAACCGCTTTCCGGGAAAACCGGCCCGTCATCGTCAACGATGCGGCGAACGACGAGCTGACCCTTCCCTGGAAGGACCTTTCCGCCAAATACGGGATCAGAGCGGTATCCACCTACCCCATCCTGCGCGGCGGCACGCCTCATGCCATATTGGTCGTTTACAGCGATCGCGTCGATGCCTTCCATGACGAGATCGTGCAGCTCCTGATCGACATGGCCGCCAACATCAGCTTCGCGCTGGACAACATCGACCGCGAAACCGCCCGGAGACAGGCCGAGGAAGCCCTGCGCCAAAGCGAGCGACAATTCCGCACCCTCTTCGAAGGCGCGGGCGACGGCATCTTCATCATGGACATGACCGGTCGCTATGTCGACGTCAACGAACGCGGCGCGCGCATGCTCGGCTATACGCGTGACGAAGTTCTCGGCATGAGCACGCCGGACATCCTGCCCGCGCATGAAAGGAACCGCCTGCCGCCGGACTGGGCCGACTGGAAAAAGGACCACGCCAATCATTATGTCGTCAGCGAATGGGAATTCGTGCGCAAGGATGGCTCGGTCTTCGACGGCGAGGCCAATGTGACGCTGCTTCCCGACGAGCGCCACTACATGGGCATCGTCCGCGACATTTCCGAGCGCAAGCGAACGGAAGCGTCGATGAAGCTGGCCGCGATGGTATACCAGGAAAGCAGCGAAGGTATGATGATCACCGATGCGGACAACCGGATTATCGCGGTAAATCCGGCCTTTGAGCGCATTACCGGCTACCAGGCGGGCGACGTTATCGGCAAGAATCCGAACATCCTGAAATCGCCCCGGCAGGACGATACGCTCTACCAGTCGATGTGGCAAGCGATCAATGAGACCGGGCGCTGGAAGGGGGAAATCTGGAACCGGGCAAAGGACGGCAGGGAATTCGCCGAATCCCTCGCCATCAACACGACTTACAACCCGGACGGCTCGGTGTTCCGGCGCGTCGCGCTCTTCTCCGACATCACGGAGAAAAAGCAGTCCGACGACCTGATCTGGCACCAGGCCAATTTCGACGCCCTGACCGGCCTGCCGAATCGCAACCTGTTCAGGGACCATCTGCGCCACGAAATCCGGAATGCCCGCAGGACGAACCTGCCCATCGCGCTGATGTTCCTCGATCTGGACGGATTCAAGGACATCAACGACACGCTCGGGCACGATATGGGCGACCTGCTGCTGAAAGAAGTGGCGGGACGGCTCAAGCGCTGTGTGCGCGAGATCGATACCGTAGCAAGGCTCGGTGGCGACGAGTTCACCGTCATCCTGTCCGAACTGCACGATGCCGGCAATGTCGACCGGATTGCACGCCACATCCTGAGAGAAATCGCCAGACCGGTCACGCTCGGTGACGAAATCGCCCATGTATCGGCCTCCATCGGCATTACCTTCTACCCGCAGGATGCCAGTGAACTGGAGAGTTTGCTGAAAAACGCGGACCAGGCCATGTACGCCGCCAAGCAGGGCGGAAGGAGCCGGTACCACTTCTTTACGCAGGAAATGCAGGAAGCTGCACTATCCAGGACGAGACTGGTCAACGACCTGAGAGGGGCGCTGGAAGGCGGCCAATTCGAGATTGCCTTCCAGCCTATCGTCGATCTCAATACCGGGTACGTCGGCAAGGCCGAAGCGCTGATCCGCTGGCGCCATCCCGAACGCGGTCTGATCACTCCGGACGAATTCATTTCCGCCGCCGAGGAAACCGGCCTGATCACCTCATTCGGCAACTGGGTGATGCAAGAGGCGGTCAGGCAGGCGGCCCGTTGCCGGGAACGGCATCATCCCGACTTTCAAATCAGTGTCAACATCTCACCGGTGCAACTGAGGAACGGCAACATCAGCCTCTCGACCTGGTCCGGATACCTGCATCAAGCCGGGCTGAGCGGCGACGCGATCGCGATCGAGGTCACCGAGGAGCTTCTGCTCGATGCAAACGAGAAAGCCCGCAGGCAGATACTCGATTTCCGGGATGCGGGGATCGAGGTATCGCTGGACGATTTCGGCACAGGGTATTCATCGCTGTCCTACCTGAAGAAATTCGACATCGACTACGTCAAGATCGACAAGATGTTCGTGCGCAACCTGACGCAGGGCGGCGACGACCGGGCGCTGTGCGAAGCCATTATCGTCATGGCGCACAAGCTCGGAGTCAGGGTCATTGCCGAAGGCGTGGAAAACGACGACCAGGCCCGGGAACTCGCCGACGCAGGATGCGACTACGCGCAAGGCTATCTTTTCTCCATGCCGCTGTCGGCGCAGGAACTGGACAACCTGCTGCCGACCGGAGCGCTGTACTTTCCCGACGACAGGACAAAACATGCCGCCGGGACCGGACCACTTGCCAGCCATTCCCCCAGACAGCCTATTTCTCCTGCCGGACCACCCTGAACGACGTTTCCAGCTGCGACACCGCGCTGGCGTTATTGTCCCGCACCTGCGCCTGGACCACGTACCGGCCCAGCGGGTCCCGCGGTTCGATGACCATCTTGAGATATTGAAGGCTCAGTTCCAGCCGCCTGCCCGTCCGGATTCACAACACGGAATCGCATGATAGCTATCCTCGTGGCAATGTCAAAATGATGCCTGCTGGGATTGCCGCACATCCAGCAGCTGCACGCGGCACGGCTTGACACCATGCGTCCGACAAGGCGACCTCGACCTTCGGGGCGGGCCTCCGCAACCCATCTGGCGACCCATTTAAGGCAGGCTACCTTTTTCTTGATGCGCCGGGCGTGATGCCGGCAAAGGGATCGGTTGCTCATGCTTGTCTCCCGTACGTGGCTCCTTCGAAGGAAGCCATTATTTGCCACTGGCATGCGCATGAACTCGCACGCCCGGTATGATCGGGATAAATTCGGCATGTCTGTAAGCGCTTCAGGCCTTGCCGCAAAATTCCCTTCACCGGTTTTCGAGCACGCAGAATGCCTGTACCATGGCGGCAAGTTGCTATTCGCCCACCGATTTTCCGCACGAAAAACCATGATTGAACTGACCCCTGCCGACGCATCCGTGATTCTGAGACTGGCCGGCTCCCGCGAACTGGATTATCTGCCGACCGCCGAACTGAACGAGGACGGCAAAAACGAAATCATCCGCTGGATCGAGAGCGTCGGCCGCACGGACGACCAGTTGAGCCCCTACGCCTGGTTTTCGCTGGCCGAGGACGCCGCCAACTCGAACGGGCCGGACCAGGCCATCACCATCGAGATGCTGCCCACTTACGCCCTGTCGGGCGACGCCGAGATATTGGAGCTTTCACGCGAGGAGCATTTCGACTGGGCGATCGAGGCGGTGCCGGTGGAATTCATCGAAAACACCGAGGAACTGCTCGACACGGGCGCGCCGGTGCGATTCCTGATGCTGGCCGAGGCGGCGGGCGGCGCGTTCGCCCGGCGCGTGAGCGAGCTCTGCCCCGGCATGGAAGACTACGAGCCGCAACTGCTGGCGCGCGCGACCAACGCCTTCTTCGTGGGTCTGTGCGAAGGGGCCGGGATCGTACTGGACGACGACCTCCTGACGCCTGCGGATGACGATCTCGATTACAGCTATGTCGACCGGCACGAACTGCAGGACGCCATGACCGAAGCCGCCGAGGATGCGTGCGACGTCATCCTGTCGCTCGACCCGGACATCGGCTCCGTTCTGCCGGATGCCGAAGCGATCCTGGAGATGGACTGGCTGAAAGCCTGAGGCAAAGACGTCCCAAAATCGCTGTCATTTGACGCGGCGATTTGATATCGCGAAAAAAATCCCCGACAATGGACATTCCTGCCGCGCAAGCGGTCATACTTACATCGGCATTCAGAGGAACAGCATGCAGCAAAACTTTCAATATGTTCGTATTGGCGAAGAATTCCGCGACCCGATCGGCGGCGAGTGGTGGGTCAAGATTTCGGATGAGGAGGCACAAATGCTGTCCGACCCGTCCGTCGTCGAGTCCTTCAACCGCCAGGACCTGACCGAAGGCTGAATGAAGCCCGATCTCACGATAACAGGAGCCCGGCCATGGACTATGAAATAAGGACAAAGAAGGATGTGCTGATCCAACGACTGGTCAGTTACGACCTCGAGTATTTTGTCGAGTTCATCCGGACCTCCGACTCTGCAAAGATAGCCTTCGCCACCATGATGATGGAAGGCTTCATCGGCTATAACGACTGGTCCGAGGAAGAACTGCGCAAGGAATGCTCGCGCAGGGACATCCTTCCCAAGGGCGCCTGAGCCGGTGCAACCTGCTGTTCCCGCCAGCGCACCCTCTTTCCATTTTTTCTTTATCCCGTGAAGCCGGGAACGGCGCGTTGTTGCGTCTTCAGGCCGCCGTCTCCGGCCCGTTCCGTTTTCCTGCGTACGTTCACCCGGTCCGACGGCATGGACCAGCACAGCCATGCACCACACGATCAGCGCCCCGGCAGTCAGGTCGCGCAGGTGCTCGCCGCCGTGCGGATTGTTCGCCAGCGGCAAACTACCGGTCGCCGCAAGCACGAACAGCGCGAAATGATATATAACACACTAAATGGCCGGAAAAACGCCAATGGGAGTGGTCGAATTCATCGCTTAAACCCAAGGGCATTCGAAATTTGACCAGGAGGAAATATGAAGACGAACTTCAAGTCGTCAGAATTAAAATCGGTCAACGTCCAAGGTTCAAACATCGTCTATCGTGAAGTCGGAAATGCGGCAGGCGTCCCGCTTGTTCTTCTCCACCACATTACGGCAATTATGGATGATTGGGACCCTTACATCATCGATGAATTGGCTCAAGAACGCAAAGTCATCGCGTTTGACAACGCCGGTGTCGGCATGTCGGACGGACACCCCCTCGATTCGATTGAAGCAATGGCAGATATCGCGCTTAGTTTCATCGAAAAGCTGGGTCTTGAAAAAGTGGATCTTCTTGGCTACTCGATGGGAGGATTTATCGCGCAAGTCATGATCTCACGCAAGCCCGATCTCGTTCGCAAATTGATCCTTGTCGACACCGGGCCTGCAGGAGGCCAAGGCATCGACAAGATTTGGGGCATACTCCAAGAGGCTTTTGCCTACGCTGAGAAAGAAGGAAAACACCCTAAGCAAAAACTTTTCTTTACACATTCGCAGGAAAGCCAAGAGGCCGGAATGCGGTTTCTAGGTCGTCTTCAGGAGCCGTTTGTGCAAGCAGATAAGGCGATCAGTCAAGAGGCGATACAGTCTCAAGTCAAAGCGTTCATTGCTTGGGGCAAATCAAATGACATCTACACGCAAGGAATCTCCATTCCGACGCTTGTCGTCAGCGGCGACGCAGATGAGATGATTCCGGTCTCAAATGCCTTTGACCTCGCCAATAGAATCAAGAATGCGCACCTGGCCGTCTATCCCAATGGCAATCATGGCGCAATCTTTCAATACAAAGAACTTTTCGTTGAGCAGACAACCCCATTTTTAAACATGTAATAAAGAGCTTCGCGTGGCAACTGCCGGCCACGCACTTTTTTGCGCAGAGTCCATCGATTTTTTTCTTTAATGCACGGATAGGTTGGCATGTATTTCGCTATTCAAGTGGCGAGAGTTGGTTCTTTTTACGCGAAAGACGGATTGCCAATAACCCTGTTGACGCCAGCCAGCCAACGAACGATAACTGAGGCAATACCAATAGAACACACATAAGAAAAACGGATGGGCGCAGGTATGAATGGGACGAATAACGAGAGTGATGCACTTCGATTTCGAGTCATTGAGCGCAGAAAATGGCCGGACATCTGCTGCTGGCAGGAACTGCTGACTGCGGAGTGGCTGCCTCTGGTCATCACACCCGCATCGTTGAACCCCGACCAAGCCTGTGAGATCGGCGCAAAAAGAGTGTTCGGCTTCGATGCGAACGGTAGAAGATGCTACTATGCACGCCGCTTCGCGATCCCGACCTTGCGCTCGGATGACAACGATGAGTTCTATAAGGCGTCAGCATATCGCGAGCAGGTTGAGGCATGGCTCTTGATGGACGACAGATGGCTGATTTACAAGCTAATGCATATACGGGGCTGTACCTTCAATTATGGCTTCAACCTTGCAGAGTCCTGTCCAGCCGGTTAGTAGCGCTTATACGAAAGCAGACGCCTAATCGAGATTCAGGCGGAACGGGACCATCGGCGAAGCAGCAAAGCCATGCCGCCGGTAAAAGCGCTGCGCCGATGCATTGTCGTGATCGGTCAGCAGCGTAATACGCCGGAAGCCATTTTGTCTGGCGTGTTCGACGGCTGCCTGCAGCAGGCTCGAACCCACTCCTTGGTCGCGCATCCCGGGCGCGACCACCATATCCTCCAGCAGCACGACCCGCGCGCCGAGCGCCGTCGATACGGTGTAAAGCAAATTGACCATGCCCGCAATGCACCCATTCTCACGGGCAACCAGTATCGCTCCCGTTTCAGGATTACCTATTATTTGCGCAAGGCCCCGTGCTTGAGCAGCTGGATCGGGCTTGAATTCAGCTTCCTGTGAAAACAAATGGCTGAGCAAATGGCTCAAGTCGGGAATGTCGGCGCTTTTCGCGATATCGATCTGCATGGAAGGTCCTGTAA
>Ga0316602_10000572_pt1 | contig 16921 bp, 14 predicted proteins | sample OWC_soil_day10_C_FD_203103 | JGI IMG/M metagenome (GOLD analysis project Ga0316602, IMG submission 203103) | Wetland soil microbial communities from Old Woman Creek delta, Ohio, United States - OWC_soil_day10_CT | ecosystem: Environmental > Terrestrial > Soil > Wetlands | place: USA: Ohio... | reverse complement strand
CATAAAATTCTTTTCGCGCTTCTAGCTTGATATTACCACACTCTTTTAGTATTTTATTAACTTTTCTAATTAATTCATCTTTATGATTACCAAACATACTTGTTGGTTGCAATATTCCATAATACATAATATTAAACTCACCACATATAGCCTTCATAATTCTCATATTCATGGCCCAATTTTCATGCCTCTCAGCATTAATTTCCAAACCAAATGAAAGCTCTAAATTTTCCGCACTTCTTAATCCAATTTTCGGAGCTTCAATAGTGTCTTTTCCTATGATATTACTAAATTTATTTTTACACATATATTGTAGATATTTATTAACAAGAGGGTGTTTTATATCGATATCCACTTCATTTACACCATTAAATTGAATAACTATATTTGGTTTCAACCAAATACCGTCTCTTAAAAACTTCAGTAATTCTTGTGATGATTCATATCCGCTTATAGCTCCATTATATATAACTATATCGTTATTATAATCATTTTTAATAATATCATAGAAATATTTAACCCACGAGGCAAACGCTGAATAATCATCGTCAGTAGTACTTCCCCCAAGTATAAGTATTTTATTTTTACTCTTCTTGTTTCCCCATGCACTAAAACCAGTTAAATCACCGTTTCTTGAATAACCACATATAGGATCGTATATATCATATCGACTCCTTCCTCCCCAATACTTCATAATATTAAAGTAATCAACATTCTCTTGTAATCCAATTCCATTCAAAAGTTGTTCTGCTAATATAGCATTATCTATAATACATAAAAAAATCAAATAATCATTAGCTTCATATAGTAGATCATATGGAGATTTTATATATTTTCCATCTAAAAACATTCCATGCTTATTTTCGTCCATATCAATAAAATAAGAAACTTCATAACCTAGTACCGCAAGGTATGCGTAGATTCTCGCACCAGCTGTACCACAACCATATAAGATTATTTTTTTATTTTGATTCTGAGACATAACGTCATTAATATATCTGACTATGGGATTATCATTGTATTGTTTAATCACATTTAGCCCTCTCTTATTTTTCTAAAACTCGTAAATATATGGAGAAACTCCTCCTTGTTTCAAATCTATCATTTTATTTTTATAAGCACTTATAGTGGAGACAGACGTAAATTGTTTCATTAAGTCGTCATTTAATAAATCCCAATTATTATTTAGTAGTGACTTTAGTTCAACAGGGGTTTCATAAGAATATACTACAATAGTTTTTATATCATCATTCCTTTTATAAAAAGTACTTTTTTCCTTTTTCTGTACTAATATATCTGAGCAGAGCATTTCATTGCCCTTAATTTTTACCAATTTATCAGCTACTTCTTTTATAAGTTTTTTTTCCATATTATTAATCAAGCTCATAAATACTCCTCCAATCTTCTTTTTCCGTATATTCATACTGCTCTTCTTTAATTAATACGAAATTTTCTAGAATCAAAACGTCCATATCTGTACGCATAAAGCATTTATACGCATCATATGGTGTACAGACTACTGGCTCTCCTCTAACATTAAAAGAAGTATTAACCACCATTGCACAACCAGTATTTTTCTCAAAATCTTTAATAATATTATAGAAGAATGAATTTGTATCTTCTGAAACAGTTTGAATTCTTGCGCTATAATCCACATGTGTGACTGCCGGTATAGAAGAACGCATTTGATTAATAATTTCTAACATATTATTATCATGATTTAAGAGCTCACTTTCTAAATCTTGAGAATCATTTTTTCTAAGATGAGTTTTTACAGGCGCTGTAAATAGCATGTACGGACTAGGCGAATCTATATCAAAATAATCCTGTAATTTTTCTTCTAGTACTGCTGGTGCAAACGGTCTAAAAGATTCTCTAAACTTAATCTTTAAATTTAGTTTCGATTGCATTTTATCTGACATAGGATTGGCAATTATACTTCTTGCACCTAAAGCTCTTGGACCAAATTCCATTCTTCCATTAAAAATGCCGATTACTTTATCCTCTACCAACGCATTTGCAGTATAACTATATAAATCGTCATTATCCATATAGCGATAATTAATATTTTCTTTGTCCAAATACCTCTTAATTTGATCATTACTATAACTAGGGCCTAAATAGGAACCTTTCTGACTATCGGGGAATATTACTTTTCTATCTAATCCAAAATATTGGTAAGTACCCAAAAGTGCCGCTCCCAACGCTCCTCCCGCATCTCCTGCTGCTGGCTGGATCCATATGTTATTAAATATTTTTTCCTTTAACAGCTTACCATTTGCAACGCAATTTAATGCTGTGCCTCCAGCTAGTGTTAAATTTTTTAAACCAGTTAATTTTTTAGTATATATTGCAATCTTTAAAATAATTTCTTCCGTAACCTTCTGAATAGAAGCCGCTAAATCCATATATTCTTTTGTTATAATACTCTCTGGCTGACGTCGTTTTAATTGAAATAACTCTTCAAAAGATTCTCCCGTCATTACCTCATCTTTCATAAATGAAAAATATTCTGTCTTAAGTTTAAATGAGCCATCGTCATATAAAATTATAAGATCTTTCATTATCTTGTCATAATATATTGGATCACCATAAGGAGCCAAGCCCATTAGTTTATATTCACCCGAATTCACTTTAAACCCGCAAAAATACGTAAATGCACTATATAGGAGTCCCAATGAGTTTGGATAATTCATCTGTTCTAAAATAGTAATATCCTTGTCTCTTCCTACTCCTATTGTGGAAGTAGCCCACTCTCCAACACCATCTAGTGTTATAATTGCTGCTTCTTTAAATGGAGATGGGTAAAATGCGGAGGCAGCATGAGACATATGATGTTCACAGACTAAAAGGTTACCTTTCTTACCAAGATTACCTATGGTCTGATTAATTAATTCATGTATCCAGAGTTTCTGACCATACATTGACTCAAATGATTTCTTAATTATATTATCATTATCTGGGCTAACTGCTATGCAATTATTTAACCATCTGTCTAACGTAAGCAATGGATTGTCATAATATATAACAGCATCTAATTCCCCATTCATCTGTGCTAAACAATACTTTATCGCATGGATTGGGATCGAAGAATCAGCTTTTTTTCTAGTAAAACGTTCTTCTTGGACTGCAGCATATATTTCTCCATTATGGCACAATGCCGCTGCGCTATCATGATATAAAGCAGATATTCCCAAAATATTCATAATTGCTCTCCTAAACTTCATATTTATGTAAACTTAATTTTTATATTATAAATTCTTCCAATATATTAACTACTCTCTCACTGGCATGTCCATCCTCCAGCACTCCATGTTCTTCCGAAAACGCATTAACCTTCTTTGTATATTCTTTAGCATCAAATTTCGAAATATTTTTAACCAATTCATCATTATCCTTGGCCACTGAAAACGGTAAGGAATACATATCCCACATCAACTTCCCTCTCTCCTCTGTATACTGGTCTAAATCATCTGCATAAAGAAAAACAGGTAAATACATATTAATAACATCAAACGCAGAACTGGAATAATCGGTTATCAACACATCTGAAGCTGCCGCCAGTTCATTCATATCATCCCCCTGACTAACATCTATCATATTTGATATTCCATTTGTTAAAGGAAATCCATCCAACTGTGCTGCCAATTGAGGATGAAGGCGCAAAAACACAAACCAATTCCCACCAAACTTTTCTTCCAATGCATTCACCATACGCTTAAAATCAATAGTAGGTTCATCTGCAAATACCTGCCGGTTACCTTTCTGGCTACCACCTCTGAAAGTAGGTGCAAACATTACTATTTTTGCATCCTGAGGCATCTGGTAGCGCTCCCGTATGTACTTATAAATTTCCTCTCTTCTATTAATGAAAATATCACATCGTGGTGAACCAGTTTTAATAATATTACTATGATAAAGCAGCATTTCAGGATACAGTTTTGTGCACCACTCAGAATTTGAAGTCACATAATCAGCAAGCTTAGAATCATATTCACTTACCAGATATGCAATTCTTGGAAATAACTTTCCCCGGAACTTTCCCACTGGTTTAAACTCCAGCGCTGCATGCCAGGTCTGAATATAAAGCTGATTTTTCCTCTTAGCCGTACCATATGCTTTTCTGCTGTTATCCACCCATACTTTAGCGGTTGTCAAATGAAAGGCCCTATTTAGAAAACTATTTTTAACCTTATTAATTCCATCAGGAAATTGCTTTTCCATATTATTTACAAGCCAGACAATCTCATATTTTTCTTTCCTGCTTAGAAGTTCTTCCGCAATGTAGCGGGGATTGCAGCAATATCCTCCGTCTCCCTCAAAAGTAGTGAATACAATCTTTTTTTTATTAACGGGAAAAATCCAAAACAAACGGTAAAATAGATTCGTTCTGTAACATTGCCATTTCCGCTTTCTTATGTATTTCTCTTCATTGCTAATACCTTTCATCTCTGAAATTCCTCCTTTGCAATCCGAACCAGAGAATCTGGAACTTGGGCACATGCTTTTTCATAATCTTCCTTAAAATCCACTTCACTCCAAAAATGCCCATTGGTAGATATTGATTTCACTAGAAAATTCCGTTTATCAATCACCCTTTGTACCGCTCCTTCAAAATAAGATGTAAAAGCCTTTTCCTTCATAAGTTCAACGGTTGCCCTATTTAGTTCATTAATTACATCTCTACCAACTTTAGCAATACCAATAAATTCGCCTTCGGACGTATCACAATCCATTGTTTTATTTATTTCTACAACTTTACCGTCTATTACTTTCACTTTCATCGCCTCTTCATCGCAAGGACTGTAATCCACCGGCAATATAATATCTCCATCTTCCTCAAGCATAGCCTCAAATATCTCAGGAGCGCATAAAGTATCTGCATGTAAATATACAAAATCATCATTAAGATAATTTTTCGCTATAAAAAATGATCCCAGTACATTTACCATCTCATAAAACGGATTATAAACACATTGGATTCCGTCTATCTTCTCTGTTAGTTCATCAAACCTTTCGCACTGGTATCCTGTAACAATAATAATATCCCTGATTCCAAAAGCATGGAGCATGGAAATATTATATTCAATCATCTTAAAGCCTTTTATTTCCATAAATGATTTAGGTTTATTCTCTGTGAGATCTCCTAATCTGCTGCCTTTTCCTGCTGCCATAATGATTGCCTGCATATTTACATTCTCCCATTCTATATTGAATCGTAATAAATACCTGATATAATATCCTTTTGTAAGCTCAATTTGTCATTGTTTATATTTCCCGTAACTTTTTCTGTAAGCTCTGGGATATCTTCGCTTTTAATTCCCAGGTTAAATAAAGTTTTAATGGTATTCGTCTTCTCCATAAACCGGATCATTTCTTTTCTTGCTTCTACACCGTTATCTATTTCTCTGCCAGTCAGCCAATATATAATATTCTTTACTTTATTTTCATTTACACTATATTGCCTTTGGATCCATGCAGGGTACAAGGAGGCAACACCCGCCCCATGACTTGTATCAGTCTTAGCACCAATCGCATACTGCATCCGATGTGGAAGGCATGTTCCCACGTTTGCAAGATTGATACCAACAATCATACTTGCGTAACAAAGTGCTTCTCTTGCTTGATGATCATCGAGATTATTCATTAATAACAGAAGATTCTCCCCTATTGTTCTAATCGCTTTCTCAGAGATCATTTCAGACCAGAAATTAGCCTTTACAGCTACATAACTTTCAATCGCATGCGCCAGCGCGTCAAATCCCGTCTCCATTGTAATTCCAACAGGTACTGTCCATGTATATACGGGATTGACGATTGCGGCTTTTGGTAATATTGCGGTACCTCTTATTCCGCCCTTCATTTGATATGTCAGACTGGATAGTATGGCACCCTTGCTCAATTCACTACCAGTACCTGCAGTCGTTGGAATGGCTATGACAGGCAGAGTATGTTCAGATGGTTCTATCCCCTCCAGCAAAAAACGTTCCAGTCTTTCTGTAGTACCCACTCCCACAGCTACGGCTTTTGCTGCATCAATAGCACTCCCTCCGCCAAAACCGATAACTGCTTTCACCTGCTTCTCAATACCCAATTGAACCGCATCCTGGATCTCTTCTAATTTGGGATTTGCACTTATGCCATCAAAAACCAAAGTGTCTTCTACAAGTGTAAGATTGTCCAGAATTCTTTTTAAGTCATTTACATAACCAAATTTTACAAGACTTCTTCCGGTTGTGACTACCATGATAGTTCCAGCCAGATATCTGCTTTCCTTCTTTAATGCCTCTTCCACATTATTATTGCCAAAATATATTGTTGTGGGTATTTCTAAAGTAAATCCTTCCATAGCTGAACCTCATAAATTTTCAATTCTTACTTCTCTGTCATCAACCATTTTACTAATTATTCTTTTTCTTCTTTCATATAAATCTTTTACGGTCCCATAGGTATCTTTATATAGTTCATACATATACATGTACTTTTGATGATTAATCATGTTGGGCTTTATAATCATACGGACAGACACAAATTTATCAGCAGCTTCTCTCAAATCCTTAAAGTAACCTTTACCCAGCATAACCATCATAGCCGCCCCAGTTGATGTGGTCTCAAATTCGGATAAAACAAGAACGTCCCGTCCAAGAATATCCGCTTTAATCTGAGATATGAGATTAACTCTCGCCAGTCCGCCTGATAGACGAACCGAGTTTATTTTAATTCCTGTTTGTTCAATTGCAGCTATCATATCCATATCAATAAATCCCGTACTTTCAAATACAGCTCGGGTCATGTCTTTTCTGGTGTGCATTCTCTCTATACCAAAAAATACCCCTCGTGCATTATCATCCCAAATAGGCGCCCGCTCTCCTAAAAGGTAAGGTAGGAATATCAAACCTCTTGCACCTAAAACAGATTCTCCTGCCTCCTTTTCCATCACCTCATAAGGATAAATTTCATTTTGATAATAACACTGCTTTACCCACTCAATCAGTCCACCGCCCAGATTATTGCTGCCACCTATTATATTAGCGTTTTCCTTATAGAGCGGCAGATTATAGATCATAGGGTTGTTATGTAGGCTTCTGTCTCTGGACAAGGCTCGTAATACGGTTACTGTTCCTGATACATCACTTGCTTCACCATCTTCAGATACCCCACTTCCAATGAAGGAACAAATCGCATCATAAGAGGTAACTACAATCTCCGCATTCTTACTGATTCCCAGTTTTTCCGCCAAATCAGGTTTTATTCTGCCCACGGTATCTCCAGGATTCATTACGATTGGCAGCCTCTGTTCAGTAACCCCAAGAGAATTTAAAAGGCTTACCGGATAATACTTTTTTTCTGGATTATAGTGATACTTAATGGCATTAAAATAATCTGTGACATAGGAACCACAAAGTTTAAACAACATATAATCATTGGGTGATAAAAATTTGTCCGTCTTATAAAACATTTCCGGCATGTGCCGTTTTACCCACAATATCCGCGGAATCATAAGACTGGCAGTCATATCCAATAAAGTTTCTTCATATACCTTTTTGAATTCAGCCATCTGAGAAATATACTTACTCTCCTCTTCTGCCCTTTTATCTGAAACCATTAAGGCTCTCATAAGGGGAGCTCCATCTTTATCTACGCAAACAAGACAAGAAGCGGATGCCGTAACAGTTATATAATCAATACATATTTCCTTGCATTCGCAGGCCGCTCTACCAATCAGCTTCTCTGCGCTCTGACACCATTCCTTCGGATCCTGTTCAACCTTTTCTGCACTGATTGCTGTCTTTATGGGGATTGCTTCATTAAATAATTTCATCCCATCACCATTAAATACAATGCACCTTATGCTCTTCAGCCCCATATTAATAACCATTACATTTTTCATTGCCATTGTCCTTTTTTCTAAATGATAATTTTCAATTTATTAAATGCCATCTGATAAATAGCTTTGTAAATTGACTCTTCAACACGGGAAGCCTGAAATCCTTCTTCTTCCAGCAACCCATTATCCAACGATAATAAAATCCCCTTTCTATAAGCTAGTTTTACTTCTGTGGATATGTTGATTTTTCTAACATTATCTATCTGAGATAACCTATGTATCTCTTCATCCCCCATACCACTTGCTCCATGTACAACAAACGGAATGTTAGAGATTTGTGCTACATAGTAAATCAAATCGTAATCAAGCTTTGGCCTTCCTTTATACATGCCATGAGCATTGCCAAATGCTACAGCAAGCATATCAACTTCTGTTTCCATTAGAAATCTCTTTATATCTTCCCGGCTTGCGATTTGATTCTCCTGTATATTTATAGTATCTTCGGTACCTTTTATCTGTCCAACTTCTGCTTCCACCAGAACATTTTCTTTATGGGCCATTTGTATTACCATGTTAGTCCTTTGAATGTTTTCCTGTAAGCTTAAATCAGAAGCATCTATCATAACTGAGTCCCATTTCATAGAAATGGCATCCTTAATTAAATTCAAATCTTTGCAATGGTCCAAATGAAGGTAAACTTTGATTTTCTTTCTATCCGCATAGCTTTTAATGAATGCTCTTGTCTCTTTTACATCCATCTGCTTATATATACTGGAAGATGTCTGTAAAATAACATTCTTATTCCATTGGGCTGCAGCGTCAATTACTGCTTTTGCCGAATTAACATCCCATATATTAAAGGCAAGCAGGCATTCCTTTTGTAAATCATTTATCATCCCTTATCTCACTCCCTAAATCTGGTTTGTTAGTAATGATTCCATTGACGCCCCAATCACAAAATTTCCGTATATCTTTTCCGCTATTTACTGTCCAAATATTAAGCTCGACCCCCTTTTTCTTAAGAGATTCAATTGTATCTTTTTTATTCATATGATACCAGGCTGGATGAACAGTCAATACGTTATATTTTTTTGCATACTCTGCGATATCCATAATGCCGTCACTATAAAGGAATGCTACCCTTGCTTTTGATTCTATTTCACGAAGATTCAACATGGAAGAGTGAGCAAAAGAAGAAAATAAAGTTCTTTCAAATACTTTTATATCCTTTACTATTTTTAATACCTTCTCTTCCATACCCTCATAAAAGATTATATTATTTTTTAATTCTATATTAAACTGGAAATCTTTACCTGACTTTGATATCTTTTGCGAAAAATGATCCAGCACTTCCTCCAAAAGAGGGATTTTAATACCATGGTATTCCGGATGGGTTCTGTTAAATTTAAATTGCCTAATCTCTTCCAGGAGAAAGTCTTTCACATATCCTTCTCCATCTGATACCCGGCTTATTTCCTCATCATGAATAACTACCAGGTGACCATCCTTTGTCATCTGCACATCAAATTCAATTCCATCTGCTCCCATATCATAAGCCAACTGAAATGCTTCCATAGAATTTTCCGGTGCATACTGGCTAGCTCCACGATGTCCATATATCTTCGTATCGTATCTCATTTTCTGGTCTCCATAAATTTCTCCACAACCCCAGCCATAGCAATTGACTCTTCTTCCGTAAATTTATAAGATTTCCTTTCCCCATTATGAATGAGTGACACAAATTCGCTTAATTCATAACGCAGACCATCACCTAAAAATTTCGCAGTATACTGTTCCTTTTTATAAGCATTCTCGAAACGGACTTCAAAAGATTTTGTCAGCCACCATGGTGATTCTGCAAGTATATAGCCTTTGGTTCCTGCTATAATTAGCTGACCTTCTGATTTTACAGCAACACCGGTCTTGGATAATGCCATACCCCTGTCAAAGGAAAAAGAAGCTTTCGTATATAGATCGACACCATTCTCATTTCTGATACTGTCAAATTTTACCTCTTTATACTGTGTTCCCAGCAACTTAAAAATAGGAAGCATTGTATGATTACCGAATTCCAAAAATCCTCCCCCATAATGAGGATCCTTACATTCCCTTGTGTCCAGATCAGCTATTCTTGTAAAGCATGCTTCCACATCTACAATATTTCCTATTATCCCACTTCTTGCAACCCCCAAAAGCTGATTAAATCCTGGACAATAGGCTGTTTTTATAGCTTCCATAAGCAGGCAGTCATTTGCTTTTGCTATATCAAATAATTCAAGTGCCTGAACTTTTGATAAAGCCATGGGTTTTTCACATAGCACATGTTTCTTCAAACTTAGAGCTTTCTTTGCATATTCAAAATGTGTCTGGTGCAAAGATGCAATATATACTGCATCCAATGATTCCAGAAAGTCCTCATAATTTTCCCAATAAGCCTGAACACCAAATCGATCTGCAAACCGTTTTACACTTTCTTTATGAGGATTGAAAGCGCTGACAGTTTCAATACCACTGACAAACTTTGCTTCAGGAACAAACCGTCCTGCAATACGTCCAGTTCCAACAATCCCTAATTTTATGATAGGATACTTCTGTTTTCTTAGTAACGTACTGGAAATTTCTTTCGTTCTTTCCAAATATACCACTTTGCAAAAATCTTTCAGGTAGTCAAATTCACCCGTCCAATCTGAACCAATGGTAAATATATCCACACCATATTTATGTATATCTTCCACCTTCTGGCCAACATGATCTTCCACTATTATCTTGTCTGCCAATCCAGTTTTTTTAACGTTTTCTATCCGGTCTATGATGGAATCCACAACATTTAATTTTCCTCGTGACTCATCATACTGCTCTGTAGTGATTCCCACAATCAAAAAGTCTCCTAAAGCCTTTGCCCTTTCAAGCAATTTATAATGTCCTTCATGAAATAAATCAAAAGAACCATATGTTATTACTTTTTTCATATAAAAGTTCTCCTCACTATATCTAGTCTTGTAACATATAAGATGCAGGTATCATAAGAGCAAATTTTCAATCTACAAATAATATCAGCTTTGACAGTTTACGGTCTGGTTACTACACACCTTAAACGAATAACTTTCGTTGTTACTCCTCTTATTACATATATCGACATTTTCTAACACAGAATAACCCGTTTGAGATAACCTTTTAATAAGAAAATTTGTTTTGAATGCAAAAGGCTTCAGAACAATTCTGCCTAATAATCAAAAGTTGTTTTGAAGACAATTTTCAATAACTTCATAGTTTCTATTTTTCAGTAACTCACTGGAATGTGATGCGTTTGTAAGAGCGCGCCCATGGCGCGCAAAAAAAGCCTGAGACACGAATGGCGTTACAGGACTAAAATTACATCTTATTCCATTATGAAACTCATCACATCTCTTCTCATGGAATTTGGAGCAGCTGTCTGCGGTTTCCCAATCCGTAAAAGCATCTGTACGGTCTGGCCCTCTCCGGCATAATCGTTTCTGAAATTATCATAGGGCTGTTTCATCTCCGGATATTCCTCCAGCACCTGGCTGAGAGGCTGCATGGCAAGCCCCAGGGTATGACCAGTAAGAATCATCCTGCTGTATAGCATACCGCTGAGCACCTGATCTGTCCGTGTGTTCGCACTGGTTGTTATGACAGCATAGGCAGCAGTATGATCAACAGCTGTTTTCGTATAATGAATGAAGTTTTCAGATGCACCTTTTCCTTCATTAATAGATGGAAACATGGTGATTAATCCCTGGAGCAGATACCGTTTAAAGCCGGAAGCTCCCTGTCCTTCCACCGAATATCCCCATCGGTATTTGTTTTTTTCCTTTTCGTTTGCACGGAAGATTGCATTGGATTCCTCCATTGCCCTGGTAACCCCGGCTTCGATTGTTGCACTTTCCATAACGTAATTGCCGATTTTATTAAGATCAGCCTGATCGGTATAAATCTTTATGGACGGACTGTCCCGATCCGGTAATTTTAATAATTGGGAGATCTGGGAAGAATCAGGAGCTTCCATCTTATAATTTCCCCGGTTTGTATCTGCCAGATATATCCCACTGTAAAGAGGACTTTCTTCCTGCTTGGAAGGTATAAGAGTAATCTTAGCTACCGGTTTTTTATCCATGCTGCCTAAAATATCATTTTCCTCATATTCACCCTCTGGAAAGATGGCAATCTCTGTTTGAAATCCTTCCTTTTCTCCGGCCACTCTTACATATTCTAAGAATGTCCCCTGAGTAATCATCATCTGCCGGTAAAGAGGATCTACCTCTTTGGTTGTCCTCAAGCTGTCTGCATATAAGTAAAATACCATGGGATCTTCTTTATCCAGTTTCACTTTCCATGGCTGCATATTGTGGTTGTTTGCTGCCAGCAGTCCGGCCGCAGTCAGGCGTATCCGGGGATCTGTATACTTTGATGCATAATTTTTATTCCAGGGTTCTAAATAGGACTGCTTCATAAATCCTCCACCCAGAATAAATAATACAAACAATAGGAAAATAATAAAACTGACTGCACAGGAAATTATCTTAAAAAAAACTTTCATACACCTGTCTCCTCTGCCGAAACCAGCTGTATCATCAGCTGAAAGGACTCCTCTAAGAAATCCTCCACGGAAGTATGGTGATAATTCTCCAGATATTCCTTTTTCCTTCCGCCTGCATTAAAAACTCCGATTGTAAATGCCCATAAAATCAATGCAGTTTTCTCACAGTTCATATCCCGTTTAAAGCTTCCATCGTTCTTACCTTTTTTCAGCGCCTCTATCAGGAAGGAAAGGACTTCCTCACCCAGGCGGTAACACTCTTCTTTCGAATCATCAGTGACGCTACATTGATACCCATCATCCTTCGTTTCATACTCCATGATTGCCTTAAAATAATCTACATGCTTCTCCCGAAATGAGAATAAGGTGTAAAAAATGCAGTGAAGCTCATTCAGTGCACTGGCTGGTTTTTCTTTTCCAAACCCTTCCTCCATCATTCTTAACAGCTGTCTGTAACCTCTGATCATAATTTCAAAATAGATCTGTTCCTTACTGTTAAAATATACATAAACGGTCCGCTTGCTGAATTCCGCTTTTTTTGCAACCGCATCCATGGAAGAATTCTCATAACCGTTTGCAAAGAAAAGTTTTTCCGCTGCGTCTATAATATCCTTTCTCTTAATTTCCTTTTCCTGTTGTTTCCGTTCTTCTGCTCCCAATTGTAATACCTCCTGTATCCAATCATTTCATTAAGTAAACTTATAGTTTACTTATTTATATAACAGTTTACAGATTATGTCAATCCCCACATATGATTTAATGGGCCGCTGCCTTTTCCAATGTTTAACTGGTCATTTAGAGCTCCTGTAATATACGCTTTGGCATTTTTAACGCTCTCCTCCAAAGTGCAGCCACTGGCCAGACTGCAGGCAATGGCTGATGACAGGGTACAGCCAGTTCCATGGGTGTTTGGATTGTCTATGCGTTTTCCCGTAATCCATACCATGTTTTCTTTGGTATAGAGAAGATCGTCAGAAGTCTCTGTCAGGTGGCCTCCTTTGATTAAAACTGCACATCCTAGCTTTTGAAAGATTGCCTCTGCCGCTTTTTCCATGTGGTCTTTGCTGGTGATTTTTATATTGCAAAGGGCCTCTGCTTCCGGAATATTGGGCGTGGCAAGAAGTGCTGCAGGCAGCAGTCTGCCAATCAGCGCATCCATTGCTGTTTCAGAAAGCAGTTTAGAACCGCTGGTAGATATCATAACCGGATCGACAACCAGATTTTTCACCTTATATTCCTTCAGTTTCGTGGCAATAGTCTCTATAATTCCGCTGTTTGATACCATGCCGATCTTCACCGCATCGGGAAAAATGTCGGTAAAAATACAATCCATCTGCTGTCCTACAAATTCAGGTGTCACATCCATAATGGATGTGACACCTGTGGTATTCTGGGCAGTAAGCGCTGTAATTACACTCATTCCGTATACCTTGTGTGCAGTCATTGTCTTCAAATCTGCCTGAATACCAGCACCGCCGCTGCAATCAGAGCCTGCAATTGTCAATACTTTTTTCATAAAACCGCCTCCTTCACCAATGATAAAAGAGTTTTTACTGCTTTTTCCTTATCTTTGGCAGCAAAAACTGCAGAAATAACTGCTACTCCGTCAATCCCGCTTCTTTTTAGTTTTAAAATATTATCCTCATTGATTCCGCCTATGGCTATTACGGGAATGGATACGCAGCTGCAGATTTCTTTTAAAGTCTCAAAGGTAACAGGATTTGCATCGGTTTTGGTGGAGGTCTCAAAGACTGCTCCCACCCCGATATAATCTGCACCGTTTTTCTCAGCCAGAAGTGCCTGCTCTTTTGTCTGGGCCGATACTCCAAGTATCATGTCTTCTCCGATCAGCTCCCTGCATTTTTTTGCCTCCAGGTCTTTTTGCCCTACGTGAACACCATCTGCCCCTACAGCAAGAGCCACCTGAATATTATCGTTTATTACAAATGGTATTTTATATTTTTCTGTGATTTTTCTGATCTCTTTTCCCTCTGCGGCAAAGCTGTCGTAATCAAGTTTTTTTTCCCGAAGCTGAATAAACGTAGCACCTGATTTAATAATTTCCTCCACCTGTTCATGAAGTTTCTTCCCATTAAGCCAGGTCCGGTCGGTCACCACATATAAAAGCATATTTTCTTTAGATACATTCATATTTTCCACCTTCTTCCAGCATCTGTTCATTCAGTCTGCTCATTTCATCGATCAGCAGCATACGGTATGTACCGGTGCCTCCGTGAAGCTCGCAAAGCTTCCTATAAGCCAATTCCCCACACAGTCCCATCCCGCATACGGCAGCTGCAGAGGCCTTTAAAATGTTGCCGGGATTGGCTCCCACAAGGCTTCCGGTAACAGCAGCAAGCATGCAGCCGGTTCCAGTAATCCTGCTCATCATGATATGACCGTTTCTGACTGCATACGCATGCTGCTCATCAGCAACCACATCAATGGCTCCTGTAATAACGATGACGGAACCGGTTCTTTTTGAAAACTCTTTTGCAAAGTCTGCCACACTTTTCAAATTATCCTCCGTCACTTTATCCGCTTCACAGGCATCCACGCCTGCAGTTCTTCCTTCTCCTGCTGCCAGAAATTTAATTTCCGAAATATTGCCTTTTATAACAGAAAATTGAATCTCTTCCATAAGCTGATACGCTATTTTTTTCCGAAATGATGATGCACCGGCCCCTACAGGATCAAAAACAACAGGCAGACCGCACTGATTTGCCTTCTTTCCTGCTGCCAGCATGGATATGGCGGTACGCTCATTGAGGGTTCCCATATTGAGTACAAGGGCGGAAGAAATAGCGGTGATATCAGAAACTTCATTGATATCATCTGCCATAATCGGAGATCCTCCGCTTGCCAGAATGATGTTGGCACAGTCGTTTACAGTGACATAATTTGTGATTGCATGAACCAGTGGAACATTGTTTCGTACATTCGTAATAATTTGTTCAAACATTTTTCTTACTCCTTTTCCTGTTTTGAGGGAAAAAAATGAGATATGCCCATAAAGACATATCTCATGATAGTTAGTAAGAGTGGCTGTCCCTACGTTGGCATTACCCAAATCAGGTTATAAGGGTCGAAGTTCTTTACTTCCTCTCAGCCGGGTCACCAGCTCCCCAAAACATTATTAAATTTTCTCGATTTTAACACAAGGGACTGACGCTGTCAATTCAATCCCTTCATATGGTTCACAAAAAAATCAACCAGCTCCGGATCAAACTGTTTTCCTGAACCCTTAATCAGCTCGTTTTTTGCATAGGCGGCAGGCAGTGCATTCCGGTAGGTTCTGTCACTTGTCATGGCGTCATAAGCATCCGCTATAGTGATGATTCTTGCAAACAGTGGAATGTCTGTTTTGCTTCTTCCTTTGGGATATCCCTTGCCATCCCACCGCTCATGATGGCATAAAACAATCTCCGCTATCTCTGACATATTAGGGGAAGTGTTTAGGATACGGTATCCGATCTCTGAATGCTTTTTAACCTTCTGATATTCATCTTCCGTTAAGATTCCTGGTTTATTTAGCACCTCTTCCTGAATTCCGATTTTTCCAATATCATGAAGGAGACCGGCTGCCTTAATCTTTTTGATATCACTGTCGGGCATTCCCATCTGTTTTGCCATTGTCTCACAGATTTCTGCCACTCTCTGGGAATGCTGCTCCTCTCTTGGATTCTTTTCATGAAGGGTATTTAATATAATATCAATGGTTTTGCTTCTTCTGCTACTGGCCTCATATAATTTATTCTGATACATCTCATCTTCTGCCAGCTTTACCGCTTTTTGAATTGATATCCCGGATTCCTCAATAATGTAATATCCGAACGAAACCGAAAGCTCGATTCCATTGATGGTCTCCCCTGCACATTTTTCTTTTAATTTCCGGATATACCGGTCTGTTTCCCCTCTTTCTGTCCTTCTTAAAATAATCGCAAACTCGTCTCCGCCTACACGGCTGATTAATTCCCCTTCCTTTCCTGAATCCGCCAGAATTTCGGCAAACCGCTTCAGCATATAATCACCGTATTCATGACCGAACGAATCGTTTACCATCTTTAGACCATTTAAATCCGAGAAGATAACACTGATGGGATAATTCTCTTGCTGATTCAGTTCCTTTGACTTCTGGTCAAAAAACCTTCTGTTGTGCAGTCCTGTTATATGATCGTGATAACTGATCTCTTCAATTTTCTTAATATAATTATGAGTTTCTGTGATATTTCTGGCAATAGCAATGGCTTTGTCATCAAACCATTTTACGATTCGCAGTTCATGATATTCTGTAATCTGTGCACTGGTCCACTCATATTCAATTTTCTGGTTTTCTCCAGTGAGAAAAACCTGATCGATCATCTCCCTGCCCTTTACAGCAATCGATTGTGGCATTACATCGATAATATTTTTACCAATAAACCGCTCCCTCTTAAAAAACAGATGATCCAGATCTCCAATGCAGTCTAAAAATACCCCTTCCTTGGAAATGACAAATACTGTGTCAGGAATCGCTTCCATCAGCGAATGGGCAT
>Ga0316602_10000568_pt1 | contig 17097 bp, 17 predicted proteins | sample OWC_soil_day10_C_FD_203103 | JGI IMG/M metagenome (GOLD analysis project Ga0316602, IMG submission 203103) | Wetland soil microbial communities from Old Woman Creek delta, Ohio, United States - OWC_soil_day10_CT | ecosystem: Environmental > Terrestrial > Soil > Wetlands | place: USA: Ohio... | reverse complement strand
GAATATAGTAATAGCAATATAAAAGAATTTGAAAAAAGTCTCTCATAATTATCAGCAGTTTACCATGTGAATATCGGCGAAAACGATGGCGATACTTCTAGCGATTACAATCCATCTCAAACGTCACTTATCTGTATCTCAACTATACTTGCGAAGAAAGGTCTGGAAAGCACATCCGTCAATATTTATCCAAGCCGTTTTTAATTAATACAATACTGCATGCCAGATTCCATTGCTACCAGTATTAATTACCAAACCATGCATGATTGAGTATATTGATACCTTCCACAATCTCATTTTCATTTAATTCGCTAAATCCAAGGAGAATCATATTATTTGAATACCGTTCTAAACGCATCCAGTAGCGTGATACAGGATATACGAGAACTCCGTGGTTATTTGCTTTTTCTATTAATTCTTTTTCATATAGTCCGTTATTAAATTCCAATAGGATATGCAAGCCTGCGTTTTTGCCGTGAATAGTAACTTTATCTCCCATTACTTGATTAATAGTTCCTACTAGTGTATCATGTTTCTTCTTGTAAGATAGGCAAGATTTTCTTAAATGGCTATCCCAATAACCTAAGGACATAAACTGTTGAAGTATTTTTTGTTGGTGGAAAGGCACTGTTGAATTGTATTTTGCAAAAAGATTGCGATATTTTTCTAGCCAGGATTGAGGCAAAACCATGTAACTCAAACGTAAAGCAGGTGCTAGGGATTTTGAAAATGTACCAATGTATAAAACATTTTCTTGTGATTCAATACAGTGTATTGAGGGGATAGGTTTTGTATTATATCTTAATTCGCTATCATAATCATCTTCAATGATAATGGCCTTGTTTTTTATCGCCCAATTTAAGACTTTTAGCCTTTTGTGAATAGGCATAACTGCTCCTGTAGGAAATTGATGAGACGGTGTTATATAGATAATTTTTGCAAGACTGTTTTCCAATTCCCCAACATCAATGCTCCCATTCTCTAAGCTAATGGGAATAACATTATACCCGCTATTAATAAATACATCTCGTGCTCCGTCGTACCCGGGATCTTCAATAGCTACATTTGTTGAATGTGATCTGAATAATTGACATAGTAGAGTTAAACATGACTGAGTGCCAGAGCAAATGATGATTTGCTCTGGTTGGCAAGAAACGCCTCTAGATATATTTAAGTATTTCATAATTTCTACTCTCAAGCCCAGTTCACCTTGAGACTCATTGTAAGACATCATGTTATTAACGTTTAAAGATGATAAACACTGATTTGAAATTTTGCGCCATAAACGAAGGGGAAAACTCTTAGCATTTAGTTTTCCATATTGGAAATTGTATTTGAAAGTGTTTTTAAGATTAACATCTGATGAAGTTTGTGGATGTGTACGGTTTTTATTCATCATTGGAGTTTCTTTCTCAGAGGACAGGATGTTATCCAATTTTTCAACAACAAATCCACTACAAGCTTTGCTTGTAATATATCCTTCAGAGCAAAGCTGTAAATAGGCATATTCTACTGTATTTCTGCTAACATTTAAAGTTTTAGATAGGGTTCTTGTTGATGGAAGTTTACTATTTTCTATAAGTTGTCCAGATATTATTTTTTTTTTATTTGTTTATAAATCTGTAAATATAGGGGCTCACATAATTGACTATCCAAAAAAATCATATATTATTCACTCTCTTTGCAAACTGTATCCTATAAAAAATCGTAAATTGGCGCTTTTGTTAGATTCAATTTGATTGTATTATTTTTATAGTAAGAAGTCAAAGATTTATAAATCTTCAAGATGGAGGGGGAAAATGGAAAAATACATCTTAATCATTCAGTGTGATATCGCCCACAATCGATGCAGTGGGTTTGCTTGTACCAATAGTTTTTACGAGAGAAGTGGGGCATTTGAAAAGTATGGGGAGAATATTAAATATATCTCCTTTACATGCGGTGGATGTTGTGGCAAGAGTGTTGCAGCCAAAATTGAACATTTTACTCGAAAATTAACATTAAAAACCGATATTTTAAAGGATGAAGTAATTATTCATTTAGCTTCATGCATGGTAACAGACAACGCTCATTATGACAGGTGCCCTCATGTGGATTTCATAAAGAGAATTCTTGCAAAAAAGGGTTTTACAAACGTTGTAGAGGGTTCATATATTAGTGGCGGAGCTTCCCGTAAAAGAGAAATGGGAATTTATAAGGATTATAAAGGTGGATGTTGTACGGACTCTTAATGCTTAGAAAGTAATCAATTGAGTTCGATTTAAAACCTATTCTTTTTACTCCATGTTACATGATGCTGATTAATATTCATCTTAAGTACACCTTGATCCCGTAAATAACAAAGTTGAGATAGTGTGTCCGCAACGGCACCCCATTTTCGGGATATAGGAAAAAATGTCCACTCGTGATGTTTTTTATTCCAGCTTAGACACGATGCTATTTGATAAGCGGTCATAGTTTTCTCATCGTCAAACAACTCTAAAATTTCAGCATTGCGACATTGGTGATAAGCTTTAGTTTCATTGATTCGGGTGCGGCAGTTTGTGAATGCGTCCCAATGCCCTGGTAGAACTTTATCCACGGCATATGCAGCAACTTTATCCAAACTAGCAAGGTAATTGGCTAAATTGCTATCACTTAGGTTCCATTGCGAGATAGTGGGTGAATTTTCACCTAGAAGATGATCTCCAGAAAATAAAGTTTTGCTTTCTGGTTCGTACAAACACATATGCCCTAGCGTATGTCCAGGCGTTGCTATACAGCGTAATTTATAATTTCCAACAAGGATAATGTCATTATCTTCCACTGGTATAATATTATCATTATAATCCGGAGCATATCTATTTCCTGTAAGAGTATCAATAGCTGCATCAATTTCTGTATCTGAAAATCCATGGGGTTTAGCTAATTTTCTTAAGCTTTGCCAGTCTTTAGGCTTACTGGTATTGATATAATAATCCATAAATTCCATGTCGCTACGTCCACAGAAAATTTTAGCGTGGTTTTTTTGAAACAGACCAATAAGTCCAGCGTGATCAGCATGAATATGGGTTAAAAATAAGTCGGTACGGGCAAGATTAACGCCAATTAGCTCAAGCCCATCGAGTAGTGCCTCCACGCATTCATACCGATTCCATCCAGTATCAATTACGAGACTGCGTTCCCTAGAAAGGATAACATAGCTGTTCATGGTTTTGAGTGGATGTCCAGGCAAAGGAATCGTTATCCTGAATATGGTGGGTAGTATTTCTTCGAACATTTAACGGCCTCCTGTCATAATAGGGGTATTTGTTTGCTTTTCAATATGTTTAGTCTGTGCGTCTAATAATTTACTTTATATATTTTAATTTAATCTTTTCAAAATTGAAAAATGATGTTAAAAACATGATTGCCGCTGATAATAGGGCAGATCCAAGTCCTAGGTAGAAAGTACCTAAATAAATTGGATTTATTATCTGGGCATTTCTAAGGGTTATCCCACCAGTGATCATAAAAATCATAATTATATACCCTTTTAAATCAAAGAAAGAGAAAATACAGTGATCTGATAAGCTGCTCGACATAATACGAGTTGTATGCTTTTCAACCATCTTACAGAAAACAAATCTGAAGAATATATAAAATATTATAACGGAGATTAATAAATATCCCCATGGACTGTTGTTATTTAATATTAAATCTTTATAGCCTAGCGTCAATACCCGTTCCCCAGCAAAGCTCCATAAAGTTCCTGCCAAAAATAACAATACTCTTTTGCTTGCTCTTATTTTATATTTTTCAAGCATAGTCATTCTACTACCTCCTTACCAATAGACAGAAATAAGGGGACAGCTTGTACAAGATAATCTCTCAATATATCATTTGTAATAAATTACCATCAATGTGTCATTTAAAGTTTCATAATTATGTTATTATCTGAATTTAATATTAGTATATAATTAATGGAGTTACAAGAATATAAATTATTTAGGGTTAGTGTAGAAAAAACGCAGGAAAATTAAGATTTGTCACTGTAGACGATTTTCCAAGAGCATCTAAAGATACCATAAACTATTTAGATGGAAAAATAGAAGTTATAGAAGTTGGTGAAACCTCAAAATAATTACTTTATGAGATAGAAGATATGAATAGCTATATTATAAGTAAAAGTAATGTAAATAAACTGAATTTATCTATTGATGTAATGAATATAATGGATGAAGTTAGAAAGCAAAGGGGAATAAAATATCCTTTTGAGTAATAAATGATTTAACTAATAGATAACAATTCAAAAAAATATGGGGATCAGGATTGACTTATTTGGTATAAAATGAAATTCACCGTTATGCTCGATACGCAGAATAGTATCATTTGCAGCGGTAAAAAATGACCTCAACCCTTGTGAAGGTTGAGGTTTAGTTTACTGTAAAGCATGCATATTCCAAAGCCAGTCTTTAGGTTCAAAGATCATGGTTTTAAGACCATAACTCGACTATATTGTTGTTATTCACTGGAACTTTAATATAATAAGTCATGTTTCAAGATCCCTGGTTAGTTAGATTAATGATTGGAGATTCCTACATATATTGAATAGTATTCAAGGCGTCCGTAGATCCAGATGCTGTAAAGTTTATTACTTGATCTTATCGAGTGATAGGTTGACTTTATAATTTCCGTACAGCAAGATGGAATCAAGTAATTCGGTAAGCTCTTTTTGGCTAGCAAAATTAGCTTTTAGCCAATAACAGCCCTCACCACTGATGCGGTAAGCTTCCAGAATAGCACTATGAGCTGATAAAAAACTATGAAATTTAGCATGATTGGATGAGTTCATAAAGACTGTAATAAACGCCGATATTGGTTTACACAATTTTTCATAATTAAGATTGACGGTAAAGGCATTAATAATTCCATCATCTTGCATACGGCGAATGCGAGTCGCTACAGCTTGACCAGTTAAATGAACGATTTTCCCAATTTCCTGCCACTGCATACGGGAATCTTTTTGCAGGCATTGTAAAATTTGCTGATCAGTATGGTCAATCATGTTGTTAATTCCTTTCATCATGTAATAAATATGATAGATCTTCTTACATGCCTCAATGGGTTTTTAAATCATAAAATGATAAGATAAGACTTAGCGGCCGTCAAGTCCTCAGACGCAGGCAGAAGTTTTAGTCGTTCTTACTTGGAATCGAGAAAGTGATATGCTTTCTGATTCCGTAAGATATGACTAAGAAAAATCATAAGGAAGTGGTTGTGAATGAAAGTTCAACTCCTACGTCATGCTACATTACTTGTAACAATAAACGGGAAAAAAATACTAGTCGATCCAATGCTAGGTTCAGCTGGAGTCATGCCACCTATTGGCAATTCTCCAAACAGTTATCGGAATCCTCTTGTCGAACTTAGTATTCAGTTAGATTTTCAGCAGGATATCGATGGGATATTACTTACTCACACTCACCGTGATCACTTTGATGATGCGGCAGTGGATCAACTTCCTCCGAATAAACCTATTCTATGTCAGCCAGAAGACGAAGAGAAATTAAAAAACTTAGGATTTTTGAAAGTATACCCAATTAGTGATAAGTTATGTTGGGAAGGAATTATCATACAGCGTACTGGCGGACGACATGGTACAGGTGAGATTGCGGTGCAAATGGCCCCGGTTTCTGGTTACGTTCTACAAGTAGAGGGGGAACCTTCACTATATATTGCCGGTGATAGCATTTATTGTGAGGAAGTATCTAGTGTGCTATCTATATATCAGCCTAGTTTAATTATAGTTAATGCTGGAGGAGCACGTTTTAATGTAGGTGATCCTATTACAATGACAGCAGAAGATGTTGTAAAGGTTTGCAGAAAAGCACCAAAAGCCCAAATAATTGCTGTGCATATGGAGGCTATTAATCATTGTTTGGAATCAAGGGCTGATTTATGCATCCATCTTAAACAGGAAGGGGTAATGAATCGAGTGTTTATTCCAATGGATGGGGAAGTGTTAACTTTTTAAAGCAATAAAATTCGAAATCAAACACTTTTAGGCTTTTTATACTTTACAAATATCTAGTGTCTTGAGTTTTTGATATTAGTATTTTGTAGCACGTAGCGTAATTTTCCAAAGTAAAAAAAGTGCCTGTTCTCGTTGTTTCTTTGGAGTGTGGCATTAATGGTCAAGGGATAGCCTGATTTCAAAGGGTGGTGGGCTTGCAGGTAATATTATATGTGTGTTATATTCGCTCAGACTTCGGTTTGAGTATTTTTTTTGGATGGAGATGATCCTGCGTACGTGTTCTGAAAATGGATGCGTGAAAGGGTACAATGGGTGTCCTCAACCTGCCCCTTCATAGTCATATGCATGATCTCAATTTCGTCTTCGATTTCAAGATTGTTGACAGGACCATAAAATAGGGGGGCAGGCACATTGTAAAAAAATGCAGGCCTGTCCCCTGTTTTTCATACATAAGATCACGGTTCTGTTGGAGCCAAGCTTTTTAAAACTACAAATTTGCCGCCACGAATAACATTCAAGTAGGTAGGTCGCAGCACATCGCCATATTGATTAAAGGAGAAATTGTCAGCTAGCCCTTTAAAATCACGGATTTCTAATAATGTCTGTCGTAGTCCCTCGGCCTTACCACTGTTTTTTTGCAAGGCGGCAGCCAACACCATAGCGGCTTCATAGCCGTACGCTGCACCGAAAGCAGGAATCTGTCCGAAACGATCACTATAGTGTTTTGTGAAACTCAGGAAGTCTGGTGCTTGGCTGTTTAGCGCATAGGCCTGCTCAATTTCCATTCCTTCTACAGCATGCCCGCCGCGGTAAATCAGGGTTGCTGTTTGTGCCCAGGCTGCAGCAAAGAGCGGTGCCTGCCAGCCCATCAGACGGGCCCGCTGGGCAATCATTGCTGCATCGATATCAGCACTGATGATAAGTAATCCTTCTGCATTACTTTCGTGTAGTTTTGACAATATCAAGGCAAAATCTGGCTTAGCTGACGAAGAGAAGCTTACTTCGCCAACCAGAGCACCGCCCATAGCCTGATACTTGTCAGCAAAAGCGGTCCGGTAGGTTTCGGCGTACGCAGCATTATCAGTATCGTACAAAACAGCCATTTTAGTTAATTTACGATTTTGATAAATGTGGTTGGCAAATCCTTGTGCAGCATTTAAGAAAGTGGGATGCACTCTAAAAAAGTATTCATATTTGCCGGTTAGAAGCGGTGTAGAGATAGTTGGACCAAGCAATATGACATGGGCTGGGTTGGTTACTTGGAGGCCAGCTATCGTTTGTCCGCTTGTTGCATGTCCGATGATGGCTACTACACCCATGTCAATTAATTCAAGATCAACATTTTTGGCATCCTCAGGGGAGCCAAGGTCATCGCGGATGATAAGCTCCACAGATCGTCCCGCCACACCGCCAGAAATATTAATATTCTCGACCGCTAATTGTACACCATTGCGCTGCTGTAACCCGAGTTCAGCCTGTTTTCCAGTTAAAGTAGCCACAAAACCAATGCGGATGGGTTCCTTTTTTATAGATCCTGCAAAGAACAAACCGAATATGCTAACAAGTAAAACCACAAGTCCAAATCCCCAGAAGGAACTGAATATTTGGTAATAGCTTTTTATTGTTATCACTCCTTATCTTGATTATTTACTGGTTTTTAAAAAATCAGATATTAGCTTGATGTTATAATTCATTCCTTTTATATAAAAATCCTTTTTTTGCTATTTTTGCATCCGGGGAATTTAACTGACAAAGAAATAACGAATATTAATAAAGGTGCTATGAAAAATACTATTAGTCAAAGACAAAGGGAGTAAAATAAGGAATTTTAACAACCAAAAGAAGGGATTTTTAGATTTAAAAGGAAATGTATTTAGAATGATAAAGTTATAAATAGCTGAGGTAGATATACCTGCTGTAAAGTTTACCAATATAGAGAACCTTAAACTAATCATTTTGAGGGATATAATAATGAGACAGGCAAAATTACCTACTCTTGATCATATGTTATTACAATTGGTGCATAGACGTTTGTTTCTGCCGCTGTTAATTGTATGGATTGCAGCGATTGGCGGGGCAAGCTATTTTTTGATGCATACTCTTGTTTATCAGCAACAGCAAATTGTGAAGTCGATGACTCAAATGGTTGATCGACACTTGGATCAAAGTTCTCGAATATTGGATGCTGTAGCGCGAGTGGCTGAGACTACAGCACCAGAAGATATAGCAGTGTTCATGCAAAGTACATGGGAGGCTTACAAACATTTTGACACCATTTACTATTTAGATGAAAATCGCAGGGTTGTGCTAATGGTGCCTTCTGACCCCATGTATTTGGATTTGGACATGTCTAATTTGCCGGACTTTCAGTATACCGACAGTAACTGTGTTGCTATTTCACGGCCCTTTATTTCATTGCGTACAGGCGCTCCAACCGTATATTTGGTTAGACCACTCTCCCATAACAGGTGTGTGATAGGCGAATTGAATCTGGGAGCCGTTCAATATGAGATTGCAATTAGGAGAGGCGCAACTGGAGAGGATTATTTCTATATTTTGGATCAATCAGGAACGTTGTTAGCTCATCATGAATCAGATTTAGTTAAACAGCAAACCAATATGGGCTATCTGGAAATATTTCGTCGGGGGCTTAATGAGGATGCTACTCTTATTTATGAGTATATGGGTACAAAATTTATGGGTACTGCAACTCGGATCAACCGAGTTGGATGGGTTATTGTTAATCAGATTTCATTACTAGCACTGGTCGGTCCATATGTTATAGCTTTTGGGATGACAATTATAATAACGCTTGGTATATGGCTAACTCTAGTATGGAATTTGCGCAAGCAGCTTCAGCGAAATGTTGTTGCCCCGTTGGTACAACTGAGTCAAAGTACTCATGCCTTGGCAATTGGTGATTATAGCGAGGTCAGTATACTGGCTTCCGTACCTACTGCTTTTGTGGAACTGAATAGGCTGGCTAATGACTTTCAGAGCATGAGCAGCACTCTTGAGGCACGTCAAATCCTATTGCGAGAAAGTGAGGAGCGATACCGCAGCTTGTTTGAACGGGTGCCTACAGGACTTTTCCGTATTACAGCGGACGGATTGGTAGTGGATGCTAATTCGTCGTGTATACGTATGTTGAGATTCCCGGACCGTGAAACTTTTATGAAAGTAAATGTGTTCACCATCTTTTTGTTGCCCGAGCATCGCGAAGAGTGGCAAGTCGCCTTGGAGCAGGAAAGAGCAGAGTATTTCGAAATACAGATACGGCGATACGACGGAACTATCATTTGGGTGCGAATTAGATGCCGGGCGGTTTGTGGAAATGAAAACAGAATTTTGTACTATGACGGCAGTATAGAGGATTTTACCAAACGGAAACAAGCGGAAGAGGGGCTTCGTAAGGCTTACGACCAGCTGGAAATACGGGTGCAAGAACGAACGACTGCCTTGGAGAAGGCCAATCAAGCGTTATATAAGGAAATCTCTGAGCGCAAATATGTAGAGGAAGCCTTGCGGGCAGAACGGAGCCTTTTTATGGGGGGGCCTACCATTGTATGTCTCTGTAAAAATGCTGAAGGCTATCCTGTTGAATATGTATCTCCTAATGTATATCAAATTTTGGGATATGCGGTGGAAGACTTTCTTTCCGGTAAAGTTAACTATGCGTCAATTGTTCATCCAGACGATCGTGAACAAGTGGTAGCAGAAGGGCTTAGGCACACAAACAGCCGAACAGATTTCTTTGAACAGGTATCTCGAATCATTACTGCCAGTGGTGAAACGTGTTGGTTTTTAATTTTTACAGTCGTTAAACGCAACTTATCAGGTGAAGTAACGCACTATCATGGCTATATGAATGATATTACAGAACATAAATTAATTGAATCTAAAATGGCGCAGATGGATCGCTTAAATGCTGTTGGGGAGGTAGCCGCTGGCATTGGTCATGAGGTACGGAATCCTATGACAACGGTGCGAGGCTATTTGCAGCTATTCCAGAATAAAGCAGACTTTGCTAAGTATCATGATCAATTTAGCACGATGATTGAGGAACTGGATCGAGCTAACTCCATTATCACAGAATTCTTGTCCCTTGCAAAAAACAAGTCGGTGGAAAAGAAGCATGGTAATTTAAACAATGTGATACAAGCCCTATTCCCACTGCTACAGGCGGAGACGTTTCAGAAAGGACACCAACTGCAAGCTGAGATTGGTGAGATTCCAGATAGCATATTTGACGAGAAGGAAATACGGCAGCTAATTTTAAACATGGTACGTAATGGTCTTGATGCCATGGAGAGTAGCGGGGTAGTGACCATCAAAACCTATTCTGAGAATGGCAACATTAAGCTGGCCATCCAAGACACTGGTTCGGGCATACCAGCAGAAGTTTTGGACAAACTGGGCACCCCCTTTGTAACAACAAAGGATAATGGAACGGGATTAGGCTTGTCTATATGCTATCGAATTGCGGACAGACATGATGCTATTATAGAAGTAAGCACAGGTTCTGAGGGGACAACCTTTACTATTATGTTTACCTCACCACCTACTAGTATAAAGCTAACCCAATGATAATGAACTGAAATCACGTATCTACTTGACACCATCTTATGACATGGCAATCTTCTTTAGGGTTTCAAGATTATGAATTTTTATTGATGCACGATAAAAATCAATAAGACCTTCATCTCTCATACGTCCCATTTCTCTTGATAAGGCCGTTCTAGAGACGTTTAGAAAATCCGCCAGATTATTACGACTCAGCGAGAGATTAAAAGCTTTTTTCTCTGTCAATTTGTACTGTTCAAGAAGATAGGTACTTATCTTTCCGCGCAAACTGCTGATTGTAAGGTATTCGACTTTTTGATTCAGCAGAAGAGCCTTCTCAGATAAGATTGATAACATATTTTTTATAAGTTGAGTGTGACTTGTACATGCATTGGCACAGTTGCCCGTAATTTTATCAGGTGGCAAAAATATAACAGAACAAGGGGTCTGAGCAAATACGCTAGCAGGCCAATTGTGCTTGCCTGAAAATGCAATCATTTCGCCAAAGATATTACCAGCCTTTAATACGGCCATAACATTTCGGTTGCCAACTACATTTTCTTTTATGACAGTGGCTTCCCCGGAAAGTAAAATGCCTAATCCTGTAAAAGGCTCACCGCCAATAGTAATATAACTATTTTTTTTATAAGTACATACTTTAGGTTGAAGGCAATGAATCATACTGTCCAATTCATTAGCTGAAATACCATCAAATAATGGTGATCCCATCAGGATTTTGGATAGATTATTACACAAATTGATCTCCGCCTCGTTTTTGGTAGCCAAGGCTACCGTCTTTTTAATTATATTGTATTATAATGAGATAGAAATACAATATATATCGCATTGGAGGAATCATTATGTTACGAGAAATTGTGAAAATAGATGAAGAAAAGTGTGTCGGTTGCGGGCTCTGTACCTCAGCTTGTCAAGAGGGAGCCTTGCAACTCGTTGATGGAAAAGCAAAATTGCTATCTGATGCATACTGTGATGGTCTTGGGAATTGCCTGCCTAACTGTCCTGTAGGGGCTATTACAATTGAAAAGCGTACAGCAGTTGCTTTTAACAAAGAAGTTACACCGAAGCATCTTGCGGGGAAACCTGAATTATCGAGGTCTGTTAACTCTGGAGGCGGTTGTCCTGGCAGTCGTGCTGCGATGATTGAAAGAAAAAAAGTAAGTAGTCAGGTACAGGAAAGTAACCAAACTGCCGAATCTCAATTAGGGCAATGGCCCTGTCAGATTAAACTTGTCCCTATAGACGCTCCTTATTTCGACAATGCTCATTTATTAATAGCAGCTGATTGTACGGCTTTTGCCTACGCGAATATTCACAATGATTTTATGCGTAATAAAATTACAATTATTGGCTGTCCTAAGTTAGATAATGTTAACTACGCTGAGAAGTTGACCGAAATACTAAAAGCTCATCAGCTTAAAAGTATTACTATATTACGAATGGAAAAACCTTGTTGCGGCGGTATTGTTAATGCTGTCAAAGAAGCTTTAGTTAACAGCGGGAATATGATTCCCTGGAATGTTGTAATCATTGGTACTGACGGAAGTATTATCGAGGGCTAAATTCATATTAAAGAGTATACGAATTGTCGTCAATCAAATTCTGAAGAGCTAGATACGGGGGAGGTTGCTATTTAGTTTACCACCAATAATGAGGATAGTTGTGCTTTAAAATATACTTATTAAACACTACCGCTATTATAGAGAGTAGGATGCTGCCAATCAATACTGTAAATATAATTATTCAGTCACGATGCTCTTGTAATATCACTAATATAGTGGTAGCAGCTGCCGGTGGATGGGTAGTTCGTGTCAATTGCATACTGGCGACAATGATGCTGATAGCAATAGCCTGGGACCACCAAGTAGCATCAAATATAGAAAAACATAATAACCCTACCACAACAGCAAGAAAATGCCCGCCAATAATATGTCGTGGCTGAGCAAAAGCACTATCTGGAATAGCAAATACAATATAACACGTTGCGCCAAAAGGCGGAATTAGAAAAGTATATCCTGTGAGGACTGATAAATATGCTATCAGTCCAATAACTATAAAACTCCCTAAAGATGACCAACTAATATGATCAAGATGTAATTTACGATGGGAAGTATGCATAAATGTTTTCTTTCCTCTCAAATGTATATAAAAAGGATTATAACAATGATGTAAACTATTGGCTATGACTTATATCACAGGAAGTAGGTGCAGTCAATGACAGCACTAGATCAAGATTTGAAAGCTATGCCTGGAAAAATTAAAACTATAAAAGCTGGACAAATAGATTGAAAAATCTGTTTGCCCAGCTTTTTGTTGCGGTGGAGATAACTTGATGCAGTGATAGAAAAACAATTAAATATTGATGAAAAGATCGTATTAGAAGAGTTCAATCAGGACTATACGATGATGATAAAGTACGGAAGCTATTTTATGCATTAAAGGTGGGAATGATTAGCATGTTCTTAAGGAAGTAGATATAGGCAGTAACTTACATGTCTCGGAAGTAAAAAAAGGGGTGCTTTGTAATAGGTTTTTAAATTAATGCAGGTTTAACATGGGGTGGGAAAATAGACTAGGAATTTTTATGGTGAGGAACACCCAACTCATAGGCGTTGTTTTTTTTATTTTACGAAGTTTACCATTTTGTAATTAAGTTTTTTAAAATATATATCGATAATATAGGTAATAAGTCCTATTGATAGCCAAGGAGGGTGATTAATATGATTTTTAAAGTAGCATTTGTACAATCTGTTGGTGATCACTATAAGCACGATCTTCGGAATTTCAAGGATAGATCAAACAAGAAGAAATTAACTTCATTCCTAAGTGTTTTGGAAAATATAATGAAATCCCAATCTACTGGTAAGCAAATTGAATAGCAGCGATTGCTTTTTCAACTATAGCCGACTTACTCTTAATTGAAGTATGCCGGCTTATTTGTTTTATTGCCTCAAAATTTGACAATATATTAATAAACTTATTGAGTATTTTGCAAAGTAATAAATTGTATAATGTAAATAGGTGAAATAAAGGAAAAGATTCGCTGTAATTTCTGCGATCAAGGTTTATCTTATCAATTATGTGCCAACGGTCCTTGCCGTATTAATGCAAAAATGCCTCGGGGTAACTGCGGTGTTGATGCAGATGTTATGGTAGCGAGAAACTTTGTTTATCGTCATGTAACTATTGGGACGTCTTATAATATTTTCCATACTCAGTATGCGGCTCGTACCTTAAAGGCGTCTGCTGAGAGTCCAAAGAGCGGCCTAAAAATACGTGATAAAGAAAAACTCTTGAAATATGCTGAGATGGCTGGTTTAAATAGTCATGAAGATGTAAACAAAGTGGCTGTTAATTTTGCCAACTGGGTGCTTGAAGATATGGGTAGACCTTATTGGGAAGAGTCGTCAATGACCAAGGCTTTTGCTCCTCCCAAACGTCAAGAATTATGGCGTAATTCAGAGAGTAGGCATCTGACGGGTCAGTGAAATTACTGATTCGCAGATGCCTATTTCAATTACTATTCCTTTATTTATCATGTGTTGCTCCAAGGCATGTGTTCGTAACTCCCTTAAAAGATTCGCCACATACTGATCAACCGCAATATAGTACTTTATATTTAGTTTGGTGAATTTAGTGCAGAGGAGTGATTAAAAGGAAGTCGAGTATGACAAGACATCTATGTTTCCAGCGCCAGGTGTGGTGGTCTTAGAATATCGTAGGTAAAGAATTAAAAATTCATTTTGGTTAGAAGGAAAGTTTATATTGAAAATTGACAGGGATTATCTATTTTATGGTAAATATTATAAAATAGATAATTTAAAATTTTTGAAAGTTATCAGAAGGCAATTTGTTTTCGTTCTTCTGTGAGGGCTTATCTTATATGGAAATTACTTATGTGCATTTAGTTGGCTTAGTCATCATTGTGATCGGGAGCGGTATATATTCAGCACCAAATGTGAAATCAGCTGAAGGATATAGTTTGGGCGGACGTTCGTCCGGAGCAATACTTATCTCGGGAAGCATCGCTGGAACGGTCGTTGGGGGAGGTGCCACAGTGGGAACTGCGCAGCTAGCATACTCGTTGGGACTGTCGGCTTGGTGGTTTACCTTGGGATCGGGAATAGGCTTTATATTATTGGGAATCTTTTATGCACGTCCGCTCAGAAAAACAGGATTGGAAACAATTCCTCAGTATCTTGTTCTCAATTATGGAAAAATGGCGGGTTCACTGGCTAGTGTGATTGCATCAATTGGTATTTTATTCAGCGCCGTAGCAAGTTGTTTACCGGGAATTCAGATAATAGCCGCAATATTCGATCTTACCCCGTGGTCAGCAGCAGTTCTCTTGATTATGCTTGTAATTGGTTATATTTTTTTTTCCGGCATGAAAGGTGCTGGCGTATCAGGTATGATGAAGCTTATTATTATTTGGATTACATTGTTTACTGCAGGAGGGACAGCTTGTTTCTCTTTGTATGGCATGCGGAATTTTTGGTTAATGTTTCCAAGTGATCCTTGGTTTAGTTTTTTGGGTAAGAGCCCTTGGGAAACAGTGGGTAACTTATTTTCACTCATCGTAGGTATTATTTGTACACAAACCTATATTCAAACTATTTTTTCAGCTTCCGATTCACGTACAGCAGCTGTTGGATCTTTTGCAGCAGCACTGGTTGTCATTCCAGTTGGTTTGCCTTCAATAGCAATTGCAATGTTTATGCATGCTACACATCCACATATTTTGCCAATTTTGGCTTTACCCATGTATTTACTGCAATATCAGCCAGCCTGGTTAGGCGGAATCGGTATTGCTGGAATCATGCTGTCTCTAATTGGTTCTATTTCCGGACTGGCACTAGGGATTGGCACCATGGTTTCAAAGGACATTTGCTATGAGTTATTGGATATTAGGAAAACCGAAAGGGTTTTGTTGGTCAATCGTAGTACCGTAGTGATTGTGACGTTTATTGCCTGCCTTATCGCTATTTTAAACTTAAAATCCAATGTATTAGACTGGAATTACATGTCTATGGCTTTGCGCGGCGGAGGTATATTCATACCGTTGACCCTTGCTGTATTTGCCCCAGGCATATTAGCGCCAGGATGGGCGGTTGCTTCTATGGTTTTAAGCACGATAGCTGCTATTGTTGCCAAAACAATATTGCATTTAGAAATCAATCCTTTATTTGTTGGTATTGGGGTAAGTGCTGTATTTATAATAATTGGAATGATCTTTAGACGTAAAGAATATGTGATGAATAGTTAGATATTTGCAGATTGCAGAAGGTAAGAAGCCTGAAGGTAATGGAACTATCAAAAACCACTAAACAAGGAAGCAACAATTGCGAGAAATATCCATATGTAAAGAATCACAGCAAGGAGCATCTTCCATGAAGTCTTAGAACGAAAACCTGGTAGTTGCCTCCAATTCGGTAATGGTTGCTCAGCTTCTAGGATCATTTTATACTTGCAATTGGGACAATATAAAAAATCAAATTGAGAACTTGCACCACACAGTGGACATATCATGTTTTAACACTCCTTATAAAGGTTTCACAATTGTATTAGATTATCAAGGAATTTAATGGAAAATGTGGACAAAAGGACATCTTCAATTACTGATTAACCGCTTTTGTTAAAGCATCATTTACTGCATTTTTTATGCCATTAGATGTTCTAGTAGCACCAGAAACTCCATCTACAATAGTAGATTGGTTTTTGATAATTTCTTCTGGCACTTGTTTTATAGCTAAGCCGTAATGCCTAGGATCTCTTTCGTTATGAGCAATAATCGTAATATTTGCAATTGCTCCATTAGATATGGTTACTTGAACAACTAAACCGGGGCGATATCCTGTGGCGTTACCTGTATATTTTCCATCTTTATACTTTGTATTGGTGGAATTCCTAGTGCTAGGATCCTTATTGGCATGTAATGTATCAGTATTAGAAATATCTTGGCTTGGATTTTTATCTAGAGATATACTCAGATCTGGAGTAAATCCATCAACTTCAATAATATGAAAGACAAGAGCACTTATGAATAAAACAGCTAGTAATCGATGATAATACATCCAACCTTTTCTTTGAAGCTTCGACTTATAATACCAGCTAGCTCCAAGGAGGACCAAAAAAAGCCAACTGTAAGTGCCGAGATTAAAAGTGAATATGTCATCAGAAGATAAAAGACCGTGAACTAACCCCAGGATGATTGCAAATACACCCATAGCTTTATGGTACTGCCGCAATAATCTATTCAGTGTACTGATAGAACCTTCGGTTTTGTTGAATTTCTTTTGAAGGATTTTTCGTAAGATATAAATAACACTTAAGAGGATAACTATTACAAAATTTATCCTGGCTAATACAATATCAAAAAGAAACTGCATAGTAACTCTCCCTGGCAGAATCGATATCATCGATAACTATTATTCTAAATTTGATGTGTTGTGGAAGTTAGGAGTCCTCGTTTCTCTTTTTTAGTATTTCCGTACATTGTATGATAATATGAATTGTTTTTG
>Ga0316602_10000567_pt1 | contig 17131 bp, 17 predicted proteins | sample OWC_soil_day10_C_FD_203103 | JGI IMG/M metagenome (GOLD analysis project Ga0316602, IMG submission 203103) | Wetland soil microbial communities from Old Woman Creek delta, Ohio, United States - OWC_soil_day10_CT | ecosystem: Environmental > Terrestrial > Soil > Wetlands | place: USA: Ohio... | reverse complement strand
CTCTATGCTTGAAACTATCTTTCTCTCCAAATACGCTTAGTTTTAAATTATCGCTATCCTACTACGTGACATTTTCTCGCGATAATTAGCTATCTTTTCATGTGACATTTTCTCAAGTTATTGACACGAAATTCAGGTGATGGTGGTTATTAAGAGTTATGAATGGGGAAAAATTATAAATGAAACTATTAAAATATTTCTTATATAATCAAGTGACAATAATGTCAGATAGAAAGCCAGAAGAAGTAATTAATGTAATAAAAATGCATGTGGACAATAAAAATTCATTTTTTGAAGGAAATGTTACGAATTATAAATTTAATATGCATAGAAGGTGTGGCAAGTATGAACGAAATTCCTTTGTGCCTATTTTTAAAGGAAAGGTTATCCTAAACCATGACGGATCAGAAATTTCTATAGTTGTACATCTTCATTATCTAGTTGCTATTTTTATGATAATATGGACGGTTGGCATTTTAGTTGGTGTTTATAACGGTGTTTTTGTCCATCATAATTTTCTTCCAGTATTATTATTGGGTATCTTATGTTTTGCTTGGTTGATTTGTTGGCAGGTATATGACGGAGAGATTATTCAAGCAATAAATTATTTAAAACGAATGCTATCATAAAGTCAGGAACTTAGCAATGATGTTGAGTATAGAATGAAAAATAGACACATTCAGGGAGAGTGCAATGAAGATAAGAATAATGAATGTTAATGACTATGAAAATGTATACCAATTATGGGGCAACACACCTGGAATGGGCATGCGAAGTATAGATGATTCTAAAGATGGGATTACAAAATATCTTAATAGGAATCCGAATACTTGCTTGGTTGCTGAAGCTGAAAATAAAATTATTGGTGTTATTTTAAGTGGACATGATGGTCGAAGAGGGTATATATATCATGCAGCCGTTGAAGATACTGCACGTAAACAAGGAATAGGCACAGCATTAGTTGATGCTGCTCTTGAGGCTTTAAAAAAAGAAGGAATTAATAAGGTTGCATTAGTTGCTTTTTGTACAAATGAGCTAGGAAATTTGTTTTGGGAAGCGCATAGTTTTGAAGCTAGGACAGATTTAGTATATAGAAATAAAAGCCTTAATGATAACAATATTTAAGGGTGTAAGTAAAATAGAGACCCCTTATATTAATTTAGCAGGAGCTTTGCTATTAAATAGCAATTTGAATTATTTTTGCTGTATATCAATTAATAAGAAAGTTATGGAACAATTATTTGGTGTTAAATGTAAATTAAAGTCGAAGGAAGAAACAGAAAGGAAAGCTGTAAAAGACTTGGCGGCATCGGTAGCGGATATTATGAATGTGCCGGAACACGCAATCTTTGTATTTTTGAAGGAAAATGAATCAGACAATGTCGGCGTAGGCGGAAAACTTCTTTCTGAATTGAAATTTCAATTGCTGCTTTTGACTCCGCTTATTTGAAAATTCTAAGGAAAAATCTATCGCTTGTTAGCATGAACGGTGAGGATACCTGTGTAAAAGTGGGCGTTGTTTGGAAGGCTGATAATCCCAATCCGCTGGTTGCTAGTTTAATCGAGGAATATACAAAACGTTAAAGAGGGGCATTTCTTTAATTGGCAAGGTGGAATAAATTATGAATAAGACTGATACACGTAAACTAAGTCAGGAAACTCAATATGAGTTAAGAAAAAGTGTTGTTCGTTTAAGGGAAAAGGGATTAGCCAATAAGTTAGTAGCAGAAGTTGTGGGAATTAGTATTAGCCATGCAAGTAAGATTTGGCAAGCCTACCTAAAAGGAGGGGAGGCTTCTATACAAAAAAAAATCCGTGGACGAAAAGACGGAGAAAAACGAAGACTAGAAAAGGAACAAGATCAGGAAATCTGGCAGATTGTTATTCATTCTATCCCGAAGCAATCGAATCTTCAATATTTATTTTGGACACGTGAAGCGGTTAATAAATTGATTGAAAATCGTTATGGTTTTAAGTTATCATTGCGCACGTTAACAGAGTACTTTTCTCGATGGGGCTTTATAGCGCAAAAGCCTTCAAAGTATGCTTTTGAAAAATGTCCTATGGCGGTTCAACAATGGACCAGGGAAACATTCCCGGAAATTATGATGATGGCGAAGAAGAGTAATGCCGAAGTGTTTTGGCTGGATGATACCGTATTACATTATGCAGACGAGAATATTACCATGTTGGCGGCTATTAGTAATAGAAGGAAAATGCGATTTTTGTTTTTTAAAGATGGAATAACTGCAAAGCAGTTTATTCGGTTTGAAAAGCGTTTAAGAAGGGACGTCGGGCGAAACGTATTTCTGATTGTGGATGAAAGGGTTCTTCATTGTCGATTGGCTCAAGAATGGCTGGATAAACACCGGCAGGAAATTGATGTATTCTATTTGCCCGCTGGTGCTATGGGGGTTACTTCCCGAGCACGTCATTAATATGAAGATGTTTAAGGAATGTTCAGGGAGAAGGCGATGAAGATAAGAAAAATGAATGTTAATGACTATGAAAATGTATACCAATTATGGGTGTTATTTTAAGTGGACATGATGGACGAAGATGGTATATATATCATACAACTGTTGAAAATACTGCACGTAAACAAGGCATAGGCACAGCTTTAGTTGATGCTGCTCTTGAGGCTTAAAAAAAGAAGAAATTAATAAGGTTGCATTAGTTGCTTTTTGTACAAATGAACTAGGAAATTTGTTTTGGGAATCGCATGGTTTTGAAACTATGACAGATTAGTATATAGAAATAAAAGCCTAAATGATAACAATATTTAAGCGTGCAAGTAAAATATAGAACTCTGTTAGTCGATTGACAGAGATTTATGCGCTGTAGTAATAAAAAAGAAACTCCTGCTAAATTTTTTATTAATCTGGCGGGAGTTTTATATTTAGTGGTAAACATTAAGAAGGCCGCAAAATGACTACTCAATAATATATATAATATTAAGTAGTATAAATTAATTAGTTATGGTGTTCATTTTTTGTATTCATGAATTCAAAATCCATATAATAAAAATGAAACTTTCTCAAAAAATAGATTTTAAAAATCCAGTAAATTCAATCCTTTCAAGAGTATTATGATCTATTCAAGCGGGAAGATCATAATACTCTTGAAAACTTTTACATCTCTGCGTTTCGGATCGGGAGGAAAATAATGCGTATCTGAAGATTCATTATAATTAAATGAAGTGTTTGTTAAATTGATAATATTAATAGAACCATTTTTCTGAGGCGAATTCTCCAATAGCAAACTTAGTTGAAAATGATACAATTTTGTTGTAAGGTCAATTTGATACCTACTTTAATGGCAGTTTTGTTTTTCATTAAAAAAAGTTAAATTTTTAAGAAAGTAAGGAGGAATAAGCGTTATGTCAACGCAAAATATAATTACCATTTCAAAGGAAGATCCGACAATGCGAGATGCCAGTCAATTAATAAATGAATTGTCGGATGTGTTGGAGACAATAACTGGTGATGGGGGAGGAGGTTCATTTCAAGTAAAGGATGTGGCGCATCCGCGTGCTATGTTTGTCATAGCACGCAATCAGGCGGGGCAAGCACTTGGCTGTGGAGCAATACGTCCTCTTGATGAAAATATTGCAGAAGTTAAACGAATGTATGCAAAAAGCAAAGTCATGGGAATCGGAACTCAAATATTATCCTATTTAGAGGAGAATGCTAAAATACTGGGGTATTCAGCACTTTGGCTTGAAACCAGAGTAGTAAATAAGCAAGCTGTCTTATTTTATGAAAGTAGAGGATATCATGTTATCCCTAAATTTGGAATTTACGCAGGCAGGATTGAATGTGTGTGTTTTGAAAAACGCTTATTATAGTGACCGTAGCCAGACTTGCTGGACACTTAGATCAGCTGGTAGAATAACCACAATAAAAAAGGCTGTGTTAAGAAATGAAAAGCAAGCGATTTGATGCTGCATTTAACAAGAAGCAATAAAAAAGTTTTGGAGCAAGGTGAAGCCGTTTCGGCTGTAGCGGAGGAGTTAGGGATACATATAAAACAATGTATCGCTGGCTTGATGAATATAAACAAAGCCTAAATTGAAAATCGAAATGCAACCCTTTCGCTTCCAAAATAAGTTATTTTAGCAGTAAAATTGATAGAAGCAAGACGGTTGCGTCTTGTTTTACAAAAGATTGGCGAAGAGCCAGTCTTTTTTGTTTGCAAGCCATTTCATCGCCATATATCCTGGATAGGTTGGCGGCAGAATGGAGTTGTAATTAATGTCTACTGCATAAAAGATAGTTTTTGAAAACGATTTTCGAGTACCCTAATTTAGTGATTGTAGTGTGAGAAATCTATTCTCACCATGTGAGAAAATCATTATGAATCTATTTTCTCAGGTGTTAAATTTATAATTGGACAATAGATTTTTCTGTGCTATCAATTCTTGATATATATTTTGAATAATTTCAAAACTCTTACAATTTCTCTGATATGCGAAGGCAATTGTATGTATTTCATCTAATTTCAGATAATCAAATTGTTCCATATATACTGGCTGGCTCCACAAATCCATAATAGCGACACCCTGCTCATTTTCCACCATGGAAACCATGGTTTCCATATTAGGTACAACTTTAATTTTTGGTGAGAAACCGCAATATTTCCCAAATGCTAAAACAGCATTTTTAATATCTGAACATATTTTACTCTCATAAATATAAAACGTTTCGGATATAAAATAATCAGGTGTCAACAATTCTTTTGGTATTTTTAGTGCCTTTTTGGAGAATAAAATAACTTTTGGCAAGGTGCAGAGTTCATTATAATCCAGATTATAAAAATCAAGAAGGCCATTTTTCAGTGTAATAATAATATCTAGTCTGTTTTCACAAAGAAGTTTTGCCAGGTCTTCGAATTCATAACACTCCACCGAAATGTTCAGGTATGGATGACTAGTACGCAGTGTATTAAGTATGCCTGGAAGAAACTTAGAAACGCTCCAGCCAATTGCATATCCTAGCCGGAGGTTTAATGTTGAGTGATTCTGTATTTTTTCACATTTCTCTTTTACCACTTGAAATTCGTTATAGCATTTTTCGAATGTCTCAAAAAAAAGCCTTCCGCATTCTGTCAATTCCATTCTTTTATTGGGAAGCCTTACAAAAAGCTTCGTATTGAGTTCTTTTTCGAGTAAGGCTATTGTACGGCTGATATTTGGCTGAGTTTGATATAATTTTTCAGCTGCTCTGGTAAAGTTCTTTTCTCTGGCTGCCTCCAGGAAACATAAAATCTGAGTAGCGTTCATCTTTAACTCCTTTTCGAAATAGTAAACCGAATATACGGAATCTGTTATTTTTATATTTGAGTATTCCTTCTATAATATTGATTATAACACTTTTGATATGGAAATTGGCATGAAAATATTATTTCACATTAAAACGGCCTCTAGTTATAATAAGATCAAAAATTAGAAAAGGATACAAATAAAATGAGTCAAAGAAAAAAAATGTTATGTAAAAATGTAGAATTCGTGGGGTTTAATGATTTAAACGAAAAACCCGGTTTTCAAATGGCAATGCAAAAAATTAACGAAAAATATTATCTTTATACCGCATCGTATCGTCATAATGGAATTAATATCATAGATGTAACAGATCCTGCGCATCCTCGTAATGTGAAATGGATGGAAGGCTTCTGGGCAATAGATGGACAAACCGATGGAATGAGCATTCCGAAAATCCAGATTGCTGATGGGCTTATGATTACTGCACACGGTGGAAACATGGATATTCTGCATGGTACGCCCAATGATTTGCCGTATTGGGGGGGCATTGCTATTTGGGATATAAAAACCGACCCGGAAAAACCAAGATTATTATCCAGATTCCAGTGTAAGGGCCATGGCGGGGTACATCGTTTTTGCTATAATGGTGGGGATTATATATATGTTACCGGTTCCTGTGAAGGATATAAGGGATTTATTTTAAGGATTGTGGATATCAAAAATCCTAGAGAACCAAAGGAAGTTGGACGCTGGTGGACCTCTGAACAATACTTAAATGATAAGATCGGCTTGGAAGGTGTTAGTTATGGTTCCGCAGAATCCATGTCTGCACCATTCCTTCATGCAAGTGTGGTAAAGGACGATATTGTTTATATGGCTTATGCGAATAAAGGCTTTATCATGCTGGATGTCAGCGACAAGGCCAATCCAAAAATGTTAAACTGTCTTCCCTTAAATCCTCCATTTGCAGGTGGAAGTGCGGGCGCAGCTATTCATTCTACACTTCCGTTAGGCGAACGTCCTTATGCAGTTGTAACCACTGAAGGGGAGCGAATCCGTTATTTTTCCAATGAAGCTACAGAAGGCTGGTTTAAAAAGATTGTTACTCAGCCTATGTCTATAATTGGTATTGTGGAGCTGACCGATGTCAAAAATCCAAGCCTGATTTCTATTTTTCCATATCCTGAAGTTCCAGAGGGGTACACCCATGGAGAGAATTTCAATATTGTAGATGGTGTGCGGTGCCCGTTTGGTCCTCATAACCTTTTTGACGCTTTCGGTCAGGATGTCTACGAAAAGAGAGACGACCGGGTTTACTGCTGTTATTTTAATGCCGGTTTAAGAATCTATGATGTATCTGATCCATTTGTACCAAAGGAAATTGCTTATTTCCTGCCGCCTGATCCGGAGAAAAAACTGTTTGATAATCCGGAAGGGACCTTGCTCCCGGGACCGGAAGTTGCCGTAACTGAGGATGTGCTAGTAGATGACCGTGGTTATATTTATTTAGATACATTTTCAGATGGACTCTATATCGTAAAATGCACGGTGTAAGAAATACAGCAGCCAGCTATCGCATAAATTTATATTAATTTCTGACTGGAGAACAGGAGAAAAGGGAATATGAAAATTTTAGGAGTTTCTGCCGGAACCCGAAGCGGAAGTAATGATTGTATGTGTACGGAAGCACTAATGGGAGCAAAAAGTGTTGGAGCTGAAGTTGAGTTTATTCGTTTGTTTGATTTAAATATTAATCATTGTACCGGCTGTGTTGCTTGCGTAAACAGCATATTTAACGGACGCGGAAATATGTGTGCCATTAAGGATGATTTCGACTGGTTGTTAGATAAAATGTTGGATGCTGATGGGATTATATTTTCCGTTCCCATTTTTGAAAAAGGTGCTGCCGGAATTTTCCATACTATTATGGATCGCTTTGGGCCAAGAATGGACCGTGGAAACAATATTATTGCAACGCAAATTGCTGAAAAGTTGGGTGGAAAAATTCCAGATCCAAGAATTTTAAAAGACAAGGTTATTTCTTATATGGGAATCGGCGGCTCTGATTGGATGACCAGAATTGAAGCTGATTTTGGTATTCATGCGCTTACTCCTATGTGGAAAACTATTGACAATGAGGTATTCAGCTGGTCACTGGGGATTTTAAGCGATCAAATCAAGGTTCAGCGTGCGAATCAGATCGGAAAAAATCTAGCAGAAGCCGCTAAAGACTTAAAAAATGCAGTATACCAGGGAGATAAAGGCGTATGTTCGCATTGCCACTGCCGGGAATTCTATTTCTCAACACAAGGTAAGGCCATTTGCTGTCAGTGTGGAATTGAAGGTGTTATTAACAATAATAATGGCGTATATACTTTTGAATTTCCAGAAGAACAGTTGCGTCATGCCCACGATACATTAGACGGTAAATTTATTCATGCTGCTGATATCGACACCAATAACCGGAGAGCAGGAGCATTAAGAGGAACCAGTGAATATAAGGAACGTGTGCAAGCTTATCGTGACTTTATTGCTGCTTCTAAGCCCAGTGAGGTGAAGTAGATAAGCAGACGTAAGTTTTCAGTAAAACATATATCGTTTTAAAGCTGATTTCCAAGCAGTGCAGTATGCGCAATTTGCGCTGGCGACCATGTCAAACGTCTCTTTTGTTCAATCACATCAGCGAATGAGTTCTTATGACTTCTGATAGCATTCCTCTGATAGATAAATCTTTTTCATTGTATTATTTCGTGATAATTAACGGGCGATATTGGAATGATGACATCCCTATGTAGGTAACAATTGGGGGGATGTGTATGAAATCCGATTTGTTCGCTCAAATATTCACTAAGATGGTGGTATCTTATAGGATAACCTCTATCGAAGGGTTTGTGTTAACTTCATTCAACACGAAGGCGGCCGTGTGGGCTGCTTTTTTTGTTATCTGTCGCACTTACAATCAAGGATATGAAATTGATTTTATAGGTATTTTAATAAAAGATTTATTTGGATAAAATAGGGTGTAGAGAATAATTATGTTAATATCACTAATCAGTTTTTTGCTAGTTGGAGTTATCGGAACTGTAATTAATATGATTGTATATATTGGCTTAACTTCCTTACGATTTAATTATCTGATTGCAGCAGGATGTTCTTTTGTCGTAGCTTCAAGCAGTAATTTCATTGGACATGTTATGTGGACCTTTAAAAATCAGGAGGAAAGTAAAAATATAACGCAAAAATATTTGCTCTTTATTACAATCAGTATAATAGCTTTAGGAATGAATTTTTTTTGTTTAGAGGTTCAAGTGCGATATTTTAAGATGAATGAAACTTTAGCACAACTTATATCTATTTTTATGGTTAGTGGTTTGAACTTTATATTAAATCGCTCAATTACTTTTAGTTGTATAACTATTAAAAAGGGGCCGTAAAACATTATGGAACTAATCATTATACCAACGTATAACGAATGTAATAATTTAGAAAGATTGCTGTCGATGATATATAAAGAGACTCCGGATATTCATGTCTTGATTGTTGATGATAACTCTCCTGACGGTACGGGAGAGTTAGTTAAAACTCTTATTCAAAAGAGGTATTCAAATCAGTTGTTTTTGCTTGAACGAAGCGGCAAGCAAGGGCTTGGTACAGCATATATTGTTGGGTTTAAATGGGCGTTAAAACGGAGTTATAAATATATTTTCGAAATGGATGGAGATTTCTCACATAACCCTAAATACTTGAAAAATTTTATAGTGGCCATAAAAAAATGTGATGTAGTTTTGGGCAGTAGGTATGTACATGGTGGTGGTATAATAAATTGGAACTTTTTTCGTCGCATTATCAGTTACGGCGGTAGTTTATATTCGCGAATGTTCCTGGGAATGCCGCTAAATGATATAACTGGTGGATTCAAATGTTTTGACCGTAAAGTTTTAGAACAAATTCCCTTAGATAATATTCAGTCTAACGGTATGTCATTTCAAATTGAAATGACATACCGGGCGTTCCTACAAGGATTTATTGTAAAAGAGATGCCAATTGTTTTTGAAGAAAGAGCGACAGGGAAATCGAAAATATCGGTTAAAATTTTTATGGAAGCTGTCTTTATGGTATGGAAACTACGTTTTAAAAAAGCTAGCTTTAGTAATAAAAACGGATGGAAGGAATAAATATATCAAAAGCATGAAAAGAAAATATATTCTTTTACTCTGTACAGTTTTTGTTAATTTGCTCTACAATTTTTTCTTGCCACTTCATCCTGATGAAGCTTATTATTGGGTTTGGTCAAAAAATTTGCAGTTATCTTATTATGACCATCCACCTTTGGTGGCCTATCTAATTAAATTTTTCACCTTGTTTGGTAATAGTGAATGGACAATTCGTTTAGCTTCGGTTGCAGTTGTTACTGCTTCGGCCTGGATGGTCTATTTGCTGGCTCGAAAAATGTTTTCTTTAAAGGTTGCTGAACTTAGTTTAATTTTATTTCTGTTTCTCCCAATAGTGCAGATAAGTTTTCAAGTTGTAACACCAGACGTACCACTTCTTTTCTTTTGGACGATGACCTTATACTTAGCATATGGAGCGATCTTTGAATCTAAGCAAAGTTTTTTGTATTTGTCTGGGATAACGATGGGCTTACTGTTGTTATCTAAGTATACAGGGATATTGTTAGCGAGTGGACTTATTATTTTTTTACTGACGACTAGTTACCGTCCGTTACTATGGAATAAATCATTTTATGTAACTATGGGGCTTGCTATTGGTGTTTTCTCGCCAGTTTTATTGTGGAATGGATTACATAATTGGGTATCCTTCCATTACCAACTTGATCATGGAATCGGTCAGGTGCAAACGACTAATTGGCTAACATTAATCGATTATTGGCAGAATCAGATGTTGGTTGCGAATCCCATCATATTTGTAGGATTGCTGTATTATTGCTTAAAATATATCCGTAAAAATGTAACTGACGCGAAGTTAGCATTTTTACTATGGCCATTTTTGTTCGTCGTTTTGTTTTTCAATTTTACGGCTATAACAAAGAAAGTTGAGGCTAATTGGCCCTTGCCTGCGTATGTAACAGGTTCGATTTTATTGGCGTATTGGCTAGAAGCTAACCGAAAGAAAAGTATAGCAATTGCTGGGGCAGTTGTGACAGTTATCCTTCTTGTAGTAGTTCGTTTTCCTGAAAAAATACCGTTTTGGCCCAACAACATTAATTTGAAAGTTCCATATTACGGGTATAAGGAACTTTTTCAACAAGGCAATAAGTATTTACCAGTGCATGATCCAGTTATTTTAAGTGATACTTACCAGAATGCTTCAATGGCCTGGTATTACCTTAGCGGGCAGCCCCATGTCTATATACTGACAAGTTCCCTACATTCAAACTACGAATTTTGGAATGAAAAACTGATAAATGAAAATGTTCCAGAGGCATTATATTTTGGCGGAGCGGAGCAATTGCCAGTACTTCAGCGGAGATTTGAACATATTGAAGTATTGGATGTTTTAATATTTAACAATTGTTATGTAAATCGTACTCTATATGTAGTTAAATGTTATCATTTGGTACCCTATACCAATGAACAATAAATTGAGTTTGAAGATGAACCTTAAAAGGAGTATAAATATTTCGGACTATACGTTTAGGCATATTTCTACGATAGGTAGGGATAAAAGATGGTGATAAGCTTTATATATAAAAACATTATAGAGATTGCACAATTCCTTAATTTTACTAAGGCTGCACAAAAGCTGTAAGTTGCTCAGTCTGCATTAAGCAGGAGCATTGCAAAAATGATAGGGGGGTTCGAACCTTTACGCAAAAGCAGATTTATGCGTTTTAGTATCGTCTGTCTATGATATGACATGTTGAGTCAGTTGCGTTGTACAAGCGAAGATGTTTCATTTCAGTGGCTTTGCTAGTTTAGCAGTATTTTAATAAGAGGGAGATGTTCGCCTAGACTCATGTTTAGGCGAATTTTTTGTTATGTAGGGTTTAGCCGAAGGTATATGGATATACCAAATTTTAATGTTTGACAATGCTTTTGAGGCATTAATTCTGAGCCTAATGAGCAATTAACAAATTGATTATTTTGAAGTATCATAATAATCAAGCAAATGAAAAATTTGTAAAAGTTTGAACAAATAAGGAGAATAAGGAGAAGTGGAATTGTGAGTAAAAATGAACAAACTCAAGTTGAAATAATGCAGGCTGACATTGTAATAGTGGGATGCGGTGCGGGAGGAATGTCCGCTGCCATTGAAGCCAAAGATAATGGGGCTGGGCGGGTAGTTGTGCTGGAAAAGCTCCATACCCCAGGCGGAAATTGTATATTTCCTCCTATGCCATTGGCAAATGAAGACGGTGTGCTAAAAATGGCCTGCATGGATGATAATACGATGTTTGATGATGATCTTCGTTTAAGCCCGGATATTATGGTAAGGACTGATGCTAATTTTAAAAGCGCCATGGAGTGGAACCACTGGAGAGGCGATGCTCGGCTTATTCGCACTTTAATAAATAAATTTGAAGGAATCTCTGACTGGCTTAAATCTAATATGGAGCCGGCTGATTTTCTCCCGGATCCAGAAGTTAATCGTGGCAAGCTGGCAAAACTGCTGATAAGGTTCTGTAAGGCTAAGGGGATTGAGATTTTTTGCGATACGCCGGTGAAAAATATCCTGAAGGACGAAACGGGCAGAGTAAATGGCGTTTTTGCCGAAACTAAGGATGGCAATAAAATCCAGGTAAATGCAAAAAGTGTAATAATATCCACTGGCGGGTTTATCGGTAGCAAGGAGCTTATGGCCAAGTATTTCCATTCTTATACTGAGAGTGTATTTGATGATATGTGCTATATGGGGATACGTCATACCGGCGACGGGATAAAAATGGCATTGGAGGCTGGCGCGGCATCGGATGGTACGGTGGCTTTTGAATGGGAATTGAATAGGGTTCCTTGGCTTAAAAATCCAGTTTCGCCGTTAACAAATCTGCTTAATAATGATGTACATCCGGATCTTATATGGGTGAATAAAAATGGGGAACGTTTTGCTGACGAATCCAAATTGAATGCGACTAATAGCTGGTACCGATTGCCGCATAAAACTTGCTATATTCTTTTAGATGAAGCGATGAAAGATAAGCTTATTAAAAATGGTCCGGTTAAAATGCCTGATTTCATGATCGGAATGGACTTGTTTGCTGGTTTGGATGATGAATTGAAAGAGCAGGCAGCACAGGGACGAGTAAAAATATCCGATTCTTGGGACGAAATAGCCGACTTTATCGGGGCCGATCCGGAGGTTCTTAAGGCTACTATAGAAGAATACAATTCTTTCTGCGACAAAGGGCATGATGATATGTTTATTAAGAATCCTGAATACTTAACTCCGCTGCGTACCGGTCCATTTTATGTTGCGAAAAGCACGCTTGCGATGCTAGTTACGCGTGGGCCGCTCAAGGTCAACACTAAGATGGAGCTTCTCGACGCAAATGACGCTCCGATTCCTGGTCTTTATGCTGCAGGGGTGGACATTGGCGGCACGGATTCGGATACATATGCTTCCGGCGTTGCCTGCCATTCGATTGGCTGGTCGCTCTCCTCTGGCCGTATTGCTGGGGATAATGCAGCAAAAACCGTAAAATAAGTATTTATATATATGAAGCAAATGGAAAAACACCTTCTGTTGAAAAAACAGGAGGTGCTGCCCAAATTGTTATTTTGAAATTAGTGGTATTAGATTAGAATATTTTCTTCTTTCATTGTCTCAAGAAATAGTGAGATTAGAGGATTGGTATTATCTTTTTTCCAAGCTATAACTGAATCATAGCTGTATTTGTCGTAGTCGGTTATAGGAACAAAGCAAAGATTGTGATTAGTAAAAAAGTCATTGGTAAGCTCGGGGTGGACAGCTATGCCAATTCCTGTTTCCACCATCAACAGTAAGGTCTCCAGAAATAGTGTATGGGCTACAATGTTTGGTGAGAAGCCAGCAGCGTGGCACAACTCACATAAATTATCATATGATTTGGGAAATTCAGAATGAGAAAATACAATGAAATGTTCATGGACAAGGTCTGAAAGATTAACCGATTTTCTGACTGAAAGTTTATGATCGCGGGCGACTATTAAACCTGGGGTACGGGAGAAACTGGTCAATTTCCACGAGATGTTAGATGAGTGGACAACGTCTTGCTTCATAGCAAAGGCAATATCGATTTTGCCAATTTCTAAAGCTTGATTGAGCGGATCGGCACCAAATTTTAAAAAGTTAATATCGGAATCTGGTGATTTTTGTCGGAATTTTTTGATTAAATGAGGCAAGTCGTATTTTTCTAAGGGGCTCATAAATCCGATTTGTAAACTGCCGATGTCCGCGAACGAGATTTGCCGGGTTCTGTTTATGGCTAATTCAATTTTAAGTAATATTTCCTCAGCGTCGTGCATCAGCGAGGTCCCGGCTTTAGTTAAATGAACACTACGAGTATTACGGATAAACAGTTGGGCGCCGACTTCTTGTTCCAATTGAGCTATTTGCCGGCCTAAAGACGGTTGAGTGATATGAAGGTGTTTTGCAGCTTCAGAAAAATTTAAATGTTTGGCAACAGTTACAAAATAACGTAAGTGTCGTAAGTCAAGGTAGTTTAGCATGATTACTACTCCCAACGTAAAGTATGTCTAAAAATATTATAAATTAAATTAAATAATTTTGGTATATTTTTTATAAAATTACATTTTTTGCATCAGTAATGTCTTTAAAAATCGTAGGTCTGGTAAATCTCTATATGGCAATGCTGTTGGAAAAACGAGAGTTGTTGAGAGTGAGGGAAGTATGATTGTTGAGGGTTTGAAACTAAATGAAGGTAAAAAATGCGTCTGAATTTGGAGTAGGAATAACTGAAGAAAGAGGAGGTAAGTAGAGATGATGAATGAGACTGTTGAATATCCGAAGTTTCGGTGGGTTGTGCTTTTGTCAATTGGGGTTGCTTTATTATGTACGGGAATGAATACCCAGTCGTTCGCGCCCCTAATGGGTGATGTTGCTAAAAGTCTAGGGGTTGATTTGGGAACTGCTTCGTTAGGCTTAATGGGGTTTGGCATGTTAGCGATGGCGATACTAGTTATTCCGGCCGGGCATCTTATGGATCGTTTCGGAATATTTCGGGTAATGCTTGTATCAATCTTTATTCAGGTGATAACTCATGCGCTTTTGCCGTTTGCGGCTAAGAGTTATGAAACGCTGGTGATTCTTCGAATTGTTGAGTCAATTGCCGTTGCTCCTTGTTTTATCGTAACTGGACCGGTTGCGGCAATCTGGTTTCCCAGGAATGAAATAGGGATTGCAAATGGCATTATGGTTTCAATGTTGCAACTTGGAACGATGGTAGGTCTCGTGGCCGGGCCTATGTTGGCTGAGACTATGGGAAGCTGGGAGATTGGACTCGCACTTTTGGGCATTGTTTCGTTTGTTGCTTTTGTCATCGCGTTGGTTGCTGATATCCAATCGAAAAAGCATCAGCCGCCGGCGATTATTCCTACTGGAGATCAAGAACAAAGCTCTAACAAGACTTTTTTGCGCAATCCTTTGTTTTGGTTTGCCCTTATTGCTAATGCCCTTAGCATGTGGGTTACGATGGCGTTTGCTGATCTGATGCCAGCTTATTTGGCGGTGCTGCCGCCGGTAGGGGTTGGCATGGGGGCGATAACAGCAGGAAAGCTGATGTCGGTAGTGACGCTTTCGACAATGGTATTTTCACTGGTTGGCGGCTTTATTATAGATAAAGTTTTTAATGGAAACAGTCGTAGAGTCATTTTAATAGGTTGGGTAGTAGGGGCGATAGCGTTCCCGGCGATTATGTTTCCGGTAGTTCACAGTAATTATCCTGTACTTATCCTGTTTCTAGCATTTGCTGGATTGTTGCAGGCTTTTGTTGGTCCGGCTCTGATGGGGTTTGGTGCTAAGACCTTTTCGCCTACGGTTATCGGCAAGGTGATCGGGATATGGATGCTTTCCGGCGGGATTATTTCTGCAGTTGGGGTATCAGTCGGGTCAATTGCATTGCGCAGTACAGGCAATTATAGCTTGTCAATGGTCATCATGGTTGGACTAGCGATACTAGGTTTTATTATTACTCTATTTTTAAGACAACGGAAAAATGATGCTACATGCAAAGCTGATGTTGCTGTCTGATAATTCTTATGATAAGTATGATTGTCCCATGGTTGGTTGTAAAAATAAATCCAACGCATAACTAACCAGGCTAAATAAAGCAAGCTTTATTTGTGAAGAATCTGGACAAGTCAGGAGGTGGTTTGCTAAGGAGCGAGGCTCTTATTTGTTGATTAATTGTTGAGTAAAAAACTAAAAAGGTGGGGTAGTATGAAAAAGTCTGTTGTGGCGGTAGTTTTACTTTTTGCTGTATTACTATTAACTAATGTGGTCTTTGCGTCGCCGAACTCCTTTAATGATGTTCCCAAAACTCATTGGGCCTATCAAGCGGTCAGTCAATTGGCTAATGTCGGTCTTATCGATGGCTATAAAGATGGATTTAACGGGGAAAGAACGCTAACCCGGTATGAATTTGCCGTTATAGTAGCCAAAGCCTTGAACCATATTGATAAAGCTGACGCTGCAAATAGAGTAGTAATCGACAAACTGTCAGCTGAGTTTGCCAGTGAATTGAACACGCTCGGAGCCCGGGTTCAGAATTTAGAACAACGTATGAGTCCAATAAAATTGGGTGGAATTTTAAATTCTAGTTATGATTATGTTAAGAATCCAAGCTGGATTACAAAGACGAGTTACTCTACATATAGAACTGAAAAAAATGAGTTTAGATATCACTTGTTGCTCTTTATGGATGCTAAACTTGATGACAACGTGAAATTTCAGGCGGTTTGGGAAGAACAACATGTTGCCGGAGATGTAGAAGTGCCGACATCGCCAAGTTCTGGCGGTCTGGACTCGGCCTGTGTTACGGTTACAAATCCTGGGGTTGAATATGCTGTAGGCCGGCAGCAAGTGAAGCTGAACCAAGGTTTCCTGGTTGATACTCCGTTTTTGGATGGTGCTCGTGTAACCGTTGGAAACAAAATTTTGGCCACCGGTGGTTTATTTAAACAAGGTGTTATGGGTACAGAAATAAAATTTGGTGATCTACAAGTGCCGTTTGGCTACAAATCAAGTGTTGGTGCTACTGATTTCCAAGGAACGATGGGTGGGTCGGATGTATATAAAGCCAAAATTTTAGGATTTAATTACCGTGAGATCCCGAACATTACAATGTCTGGTGAATATGGCAAAAATGATGGGACAAGTGCCAAGGGATGGTTTGCGAAAATTGAATATGGTGGAGCTAATCCATTTGTTGTCGGTACTTCTGGTTATGCGATTGCTTATCGCTATGCCGATTATAATTTTGATCCTTGTGGCTTGAGCAATGCTGGCACGTTTGGGCCTGAGGCAGTGGTCAATGATAATATCAAAGGCGTGGAATTAATTTATGAGCGTACAGTTTATAAAGGCGGTTTACTGCAATTCCGCTATTCCCCGGCTAGAAGTGTTGATGCAGCTAAGTCAAATGGCGTAGCGGATAAAACCTTTTACCAGATTTATTTGTCAACCTTAATATTTTAGTTAACAGCTAAGATTCTTCATTAATGTTGTATTATTTAACCGTTGTGAAGTACACCAAAACTCCGCAGACATAAGTTCTGCGGAGCTTTTTTACCTAAATTGAAAATCGAAATGCAACCCTTTCGATTTCGAATAAGTTCTTTTCGCAGTAAAATTGATAGAAGCAAGACGGTTGCGTCTTGTCTTACAAAAGATTGGCGATAAGCCAGTCTTTTTTGT
>Ga0316602_10000566_pt1 | contig 17139 bp, 23 predicted proteins | sample OWC_soil_day10_C_FD_203103 | JGI IMG/M metagenome (GOLD analysis project Ga0316602, IMG submission 203103) | Wetland soil microbial communities from Old Woman Creek delta, Ohio, United States - OWC_soil_day10_CT | ecosystem: Environmental > Terrestrial > Soil > Wetlands | place: USA: Ohio... | reverse complement strand
GCTGTTATCCCAGGCCATGCTATCCCAGACCGTGTTATCCTCGTCAGTGCTTTCCTCGACAATGTTATCCACGTCAATGCGCACCTCGTAGAGAAGAATAGCGTTAATAGGCCCACAATAAATTGTGGGCCTATTTTATTACATTCAGGCGATTAGATTTATACTTACCGCCTTGACTACAACATTATTTTTGTCGTTATTTGTCTATATCTTGTTGTTGTAAAATTCTAACAATATGTTATTATTGATGTAGACAGACAACCTATAGATGAGGTTTTCCCCTATTGTGTGGGCACCTTGCGCTCGGGTGTTTAGCGAACCTAAGCGGAAGAGGTGGTTTATATGATGTTACAGCATCTTGAGGTACAGGTTAAGTTTTGCGTGCCTTTTGTTGCCAGCATCAATTTAAACGCAATATGGGACAAAAAAGCAATTAATGCTAAGACCACTTAATAATTATAATAATTAAAGTGCAAGGACCACCAGGATAGGTATTTTATATCTATCCTTTTTTCATTTCAATATTTTTACCCGATTAGATTTATATTTACCGCCAGTTTTATAACACCTAGGATTAACCGGTCCATGCACAACAGCAGACCTTAACACTGGCTCATAGCATTCCACTTGCCCGCAACCATCAACAGCAATGCGTCTGGCCACACATGTTTCGATACCACGATATTTACAATCTGTTAGTTTACAGTCTACTGTTGTCATGATAATCACATCCTTACATTTACGCATAAATAAAGCGCCCCGAAGGACGCTTTGCAAATAAGTACTATAATCAATCTTTTAAATCATGAGTGACCTACCCTTTTTTTCATAATTCTATGATATTCATTAAGTATAGCATCAAACATTTGACTAGCAGCTATTACTTCTGGATCATTGAACGCTTTATCCATAGCCATTTTGTTTAGTTTACTTCTCAATTCTTCAATAATATTTAATATTTCCTTTAGCTCTGACATGCTAACCATCTCCCTTCAACAATAAGATGGGTTGCACCGAACCTTAGTATTCATAGTAGTTACTGGAAAATAAATATAACCGCCCTCACAATGAGAGCGGTTTTTATAGGTATCACATCCACAGGCCATATTATACACCCGAATGCTATTTTGTCAAACTTCATTGTGTAATTTTATATTTAGTTGATTAAGTGTTAACTTTTTGGATTTTGGCTTTTTAACTGAGTTCTTACTTCCACCGCCTAACATCGGTTCCCCAGCTGGTGGAACCTCCCTTGGTTTATGTGCTATGGCTCGGTCTTGCATTAAACTTGTTATTTCATCAACAGTATTCGCTTTATCTGGAGGCCACGCTTCATACCCACAATTGGGGCATTTATGATAATCAAATTTATCGTTGTAATCCATTACTACTCGACACTCTTGACAAAACCATGGTTTTCGCATAAGCATCCTCCCATCAGGTTCCAATTTGTCCGGTATTATATAAATGTCTTAGCTCTTTAAGTGCTGCTGTAATTTCTTTGTAGTAAGGCTCTAAACATTGCCTTTCTGTATTATATTGTTCAATCGTCGTCCAGCCATTAGTACCAGTAGCATCAATAATCGGCTTAATAATAAACCCATACGTATTATCTAAGATTAAGTTAGCGCCAACTGTCCGAACAAACTCAAGACGTTTTGCTATTTCAGGACTTGCTTTATCTGCTATAATAAACAGTTCTATCCAGAGATTGCTATCATATGGCGAACGTGGATATAAATCTTGGTACATCCACCCTGATTGCTCAAACATATTTAACTGCTTAGTAACAATCGGCGTAACTGGTATTGGTGGTGGTGGCAATACTGGATATTGTTGCCGCTTAATATGTTCCCAAAGTTCCATCATAATCACCTCGATTTATAAAAAGTGTGACGTCACATCTTGCTTTATGACGTGTGTGCCGTCGGGTGTGACGTCACACTTTCAGTACTTACGCGGGTTCAAAGGCAATCCGTCACACCGTCACACCATTTTTTCAATTTACACACATATATATAATAAATTATACCTTTATACTTTATTGGTAATTAATGTATATTAATGTTTTAGAAAGTATATCTTTTATATAACGTAATGTCTGAAATAGTGTGACGGGTGTGACGTATATATATAATTATTTAAATAAATATATATATAATAAGGGTTTGTGAACTTTTGATGTCCGTCACACTCACGTCACACCCGTCACACTCTGCCCATTTTTCGTCACACTCTCACGTAAACTCAATCGGAATTATTTCTTCCCTTGCTCCCCATCCCAGGCGCTGACCATACCGGCGTTTACCATTTTTATCCGTATTAAATGGTATTTTCCCTTGATCAGCCCAATGGGGAAATATTTTATAAGAGTTAAATCCATTTTCTTTCATTGCTTTAGTAAGAACGCCCTTTATAATATAAATTTTTGCTCCTTCTCTATATCCATAACGATCACCAACTATTTTCGCCTCCACCCCGGAAATTCGGGAATCGTTTTGGCCAACCCAACCACGCAGCCACTCCCATGCACGTTCTGACTCATTCGATTCTGATTTTGAAACCAATTCACCTAAAATTTCTTGTCCCATTTTGACCGCTTCGGCTCCGGCACAATCATCAGTCAGACCGAAAATCCATTTACTGGACAACCAGTCGGCAATAATTATGCATGAAACAGCGTCTACATGGGCATCCAGATTATCTGGATAAGATTCACGGAGTTTATAACGGGTTTGGTTATAGTTATTTCGAAGTTCATCATGGTCGCATTCTAATAGTTTTTTTATAAACCATTGCCCTGCATGTCCATAATTTTTTGCTAAAATGCCATATATGTCAGACGCAAAACGGATATTATTTTTCAGTGCCCCTCCGGCCAATTCCAGCACGCGGGTAACTACGCCCCCCTTGCTGGCAAAGTTGGTAATCGGCTGTTCTCCGTTCATAATGGCTATGGTTCGCCAGCTGGCAGTCCGTTGCAGAGAGCCGTCTTTATTGGCGCGACCGCGACCCTTACCTTCACAAATCATATAAATCAGTTGATCAATTTCACCTTTTTTATTGTCACTAAGCACTTCATATTCATTGATTCCCAATGGTAAGTCTGTAAATAGTTCTGCCATTTTTTCCAGACTTGTTTTTGTAGCATCAAAGGTTCGATACATTTTTCCCGGTTCTCCCCATATAGACATTCCCGCTTGAAGAGTGGCCGTTTTCCCGTCTGTCGTATCCCCCCAGTTATGAATGATAAAGGTACGCTGCCCTAGTATTTTTAGTAATGACGCAGCGAAGCTGGCTGCTAAAATAAATCGGGCTTTGGTAATCGTTCGTAAATATTTCATGGTTTCAATCCAAACACCAAAATCACCGGCTGTTTTTATGGATGATAATACGCCTTCTGTTTCAGGACTAGATGTATCAATCACATAGGTAGATTGGATCCCAGGTAAAACAAATTCTTTTTCATTGTTTCGCCATCCAATTTTTGAAACTCCGGACAATCTTGGAATAAGATTATCATTGGCCGATTCTAAAGATGACAGCCATTTACTTAGATTTCTAGTCATGTCGCCATTAATATTTAGTCCGAAATCTACAAGGCAGATATTCCGCTTACCATCATAAAGTGTGGACTTAGGTAACGTAACAGACTTCCAGCCTTGATTGGTTTTAAATGTGACTTTGGCTTTTTCGGTACCGCTATCAATGTTATATATCCGTTCCGTGATCAGTATCGGTGCATATGATACCTCATTAAACGATTCGCCGGTATTAGTAACCCGCCGGAGTGAAACGCCATTTTGCCTGAAAAACCATGTCTGAGTATTAGATTTTCGCGGTAGTTGCAAATTCAGTGGAACATCTGGTACCGCATCAGCTAACCAGTTACCGTTCACTGCCCGCTGATCATTGTCCAATGATGGGGCAGTTTCGTTTTCAGCAACTACCCCATCGTATACAGTAAGGCCCGCATCTTGCATCTTTTGTTTCTTAATTTCTGATTTCAGTGTATTTAAATTCAGTTGTCCTTTACAACGTTGATAAAAAATATCATATTCCGCCGGGCAATCACGTTTGATCAGCGCCAAGGCACCTAATACCTCGGGAGAATAAACCGTTTCTGGATTAGGTATCGATATTGAACGTACCACGGCCCTGGCTTGTGGTAGTTTGCCCAAAGACCAACCGTTTGGGGCTTTTACACCGCAGCCCCCAGCCTGACAACCTTGAAATCCTAATTGAGCTCGGATATATTCACAGTTTTGAGGATTCATATTTTGCAATGCTTCGTCAATTTTTTTGTCGCATTCTTTTTCGTTGTATCGTTCCGTATCTAAGGCCGATATTTTATGAGCTGTCTCAATGCCGTCAGTGGCCCGGACTAAATTAGTCAGAGCGGCCAGCCATTCGCCATATGATATTGTTTTAGCATTTAGTTGGACATGCTGCATAAAAGCACAGTTCGTAAGCATGTGCGCTGCTGGTCCATCTGTATCCCGTCGTTCAAAAGCTGTTTGACGAGTTCGGGCTTGTCCATTATTAACATCAATCTCCGGCAGTGCATCGGCAATATCAGAGGGATTATATCGAACGTCGCTAGATTCTAGCACAACTGACTGAACAGGACAGGATTGAATTTTATAATTTAAGGTACCAGGCAGTCTCATAATTCGATCAAGATTTGATGTACTATCCAAATGCCATCCCCGGGTACCAGCCTGCTGACGAATGTAAACCTGTAACCTCGTTAATAATTCCTGGGCCTGTTGTTTTTCTTCTGGACTATCAAAATACCAGGCTTCTTTTAGCAGGTACCATGCATGAATACCATATCCACTATGAACGATAAACGTTGGTGGAATATTGTCCGGCAATAATCCAATGGCATCTTGGACCGTTGGCGGTAGATTATTTTTCTTATGTGCCTCAGGATGATATATATCAATGTCCACCCATAGTGATGTTATTCCGATAACATCATCCGCGGATAATTTATCAGGTTTAGCGATCGCTGATATTCCAGGAGAAAAGTATATGTCAGTGCCCCGCTGGATTTGAGCCACGATTGTTGGAGCAATAGACAAATCTTCGACAGCAACCGGCGTAACCTTGACTGAAGGAAGTTCAATAACCTGCGTATATCCTTGCTCTGCGTATTCAAATATACTTGATAAAAATTTTAGTGTAGTCACATATAGTCTCCTCTCCGAGACTTAAGGTTAGGGCAGCCTATTTAGCCGCCCCCGTTATTTCTCTAAGTTCTTCTAACGCCAGTGCCGCAGTGAATGTATAGCCATCATCTACCGCCTGTAGGTATGTTTCAACCTTACCGGTGATCCTGTACACAGTATTGGCCGCGATCATCCCAACGCCGACAGCGCCGATTAGTAAACCAATTATAAAACTAATCATCTCAGCATCCTTGCCTTTGCTACATTTTTGTATCGCTTTTTAGGCTTATGATTTCTGTCAGATATGTTCCGTAACTGCTTGTAGTTAAAACTTACCTTACCAAACCTTACTATCAGCGGCATAAATGCTGTTTTTAGTAATTTTATTGCATCTTTAAATTGGCCAATTACTTCCCCTGTATTAATTTTCAGTTCTGGCTTTATGCCAACCTCTACTAATTTCCCATTATCCTTTATAAATAATTTCCCATTACCTATATCCATCTACACGCCTCCTTTATTGCTACTGCCACCGCTACACTCGCGCCGATCAGCGCAAGCCAACCGAGGGGAGTGCAGAGTAGGTGGTATATTATGTTAGTCAATTTTTGTATTATCGGTCGCCTCCTTTGCTTAGATTTACCTATGTCTTAATAGAAACTATCAATGATTCAATATATTAGCAATTTGTTAAAATATATTAAAAGGGAGTGATATCATTGTCATTAAATATAAACAGTACAATCATGGGGTTGGTCGTTGATGAAATCACTCGAACAGTAACACGCACCGGAAGAAGTTTTCGTGATATTACAAATAACTTATCAAACATATATCCAGAAATTTTATTTACCTCTGATGATTGGGATCAGTTACCCTATAAAGCAAAAGACGGCATTATAAGTAGAATCATTCGTTCCTTAGAAACCCTATCTTAGCCACTGGTATGGTCGCTTTTATATCCTCGTATAAACCCAACCTAGCCGGATATAATATTACCGTAACGTATCTATGGTCCTTCTCCTCTAGACAAGGTCGCTCTCGCGCAGTGGCCTTGTTCTTTCATTCCAGTAACTACATCCACATAAATCTAACCTAGCCGGAAATATTATTATTGGGGTAGCCAATCAGCACCCAACCTACCTTTCAGCAAAAGAACAGGGTCGTTCGCTGGCCTTGTTCTTTTGCTTTACCCCTCCTATTCAAACAAGCTAACTTCTGCCCTTTGGTTCCATATCTTTATAGCAGCCTGATTACTGCTGCCGTAGCCCGAGCAAGATTCACAGTTATTGCAAAACACCTTAAATTCTTTCAAAAACAGGCCATCAACCTTATGTTGGCGTAATGCTTCCGCTATTTTCATGTTTACGCTGCCGCAAAATGGGCATGGTTTTATGTTCATTAGCTTACCCCTCCCCGTATAAGCCCAGCCTAGCCGGGGTATAATATTACTGTTCGTACAGTTATGCAACTCCTCTTGAACAAGGCCAAGCTCCATCAGCTGGCCTTGTTCTTTTATTCCCGGCGACATCTACATAAATCTACCCTAGCCGAATATAATATTACTGGTGCTACATTTATTACCCATTAGCTACCTTTCAACAGAAGAGCAAGGTCATTACCAGCTGGCCTTGTTCTTCTGTTTGTAAGAGCAAACATATTTCGATAATTATTACAAACTTTACACAGTTTAGGCTCCGGCTTCTGGGGATCCCAATAAAGACATTTACCGCAACTTTTAAACATATGGTTATTTCCTCCCAACCCAACCGTTAATATTGGCATTAAATTCGGCCTTAAACCGAAGCGGCAATGGTATTTTTAAAGGTTCCAAATGATGCAATAATGATTTGCAGGCAATCTGTTTTCCTTGGGTTTGTTGGCCACCGTTAGGTCTGCAAGCAATCCCATTATTTGATGGCCGAACAATGATTATGTTGCATTTTTTATTTACCAATACTTCTAATTTAGTGCCGGTTTGATACTTTGCTCCAATGGCAGCCGACAAGTTGACTTTACCGATTTTGCTAATCGTTATAGTGTGACACTCCCGGTTTCCTGCAGAATTTGACGCATCGAATACAAGAAATTCCGATAAATCCAAGGCAGTATTAACTGGCGAACTCTCTTCACTGCCGGTTTTTATTATCCGTCTTGTAGGCATAAGCTCACTCCTCCCCATTAACATGTAAAACTTTGATTTTAAACTAATAATCAACTTCCGCGCTTGCTTTTGTGATAACCCTGTCCGCTGTGCAATTTCTTCCGTTTTTTGCTTTTTTATCAACAGATAAAGCACTTCTCGTTCTTCCGTGGTAAAGTTATTTTTATCGGCAATGATTTCTGCGAATAGAATCATTTCATCTACTGAATCAAACGCCTGGTCTGCCTCTTGATCAGCGACAGCGTCCAACCATTCTCGCCCATTCTCCCGGGTTACATTCAGTGACAACACCAGACCATGTCGCTTCTTGCGGCGGGATTTATGAAATTCATCATAAATAGTGTCCTTTATTACGCGAATCGCAAACGATACAAAACTCCCTTTTTGCGGATCATCTTTCCGTATGGCTTTTAAAAGCCCCATGGTGCCGATCTGCACCAAATCTTCATACTCGAAGCCAGGATGGTATGAGTAAAACTTTCGGATAACGTAATGAACCAGGTTTGAGTAACTAGTAATGCGCCGGCTTTCGATTGCAAATAGCTGGTTCATGGCTTATTCGATTGATTTCCTCCCACAATTTTTATGGCGTCTTCTACGCTCCTGACTACGCCTGTACGGCACCCACGAGTACTCATAACGGTCAGAAAATTATTTTGTTCTTCACTAACACGTCCTCTTGGCCCCTTAACCTCTATAAACGTAGCAATGCCAATTTTTTTATCAACCATTTCCGGAGTCACTATTACCGGTACCACTCCAAAAATATCGGAAAATCCTTTTAAGTTTTTTGTATCTTGCACTGTCCCAAAAGTAGCAAATGGACGAGGATCTTTAATCAACTTGGACCCATCTGGACGATTTTCAATATCGTTACCTGCCCAAGCAACACCAACATTGATCCTAAAAAATCTGCCGTAAGGATTCAATGATTCCCGAATATGATTTTGTATGTCGTGCTCAGATATTTTTGATCTAGTCAAATTTTCACACTCCCCCAGGTTTTACCCCAAACTCAATTCCTTTGACTTCACACATTTTCTTAACCCACCGCGGCGAATATCCCCTCTGCATGGCGATTTGTTCAAGAGTTACCACACTCCTGGCCTTACCAACTTCCTGGCGTTTAGCTTTGCGCTCGAGGTTGATAACTTCTGATAATTGCCCGGCCTTTTGCTCCGGATCTGCACGATCTTCTACCGGATATTTATAGCCGCATTCAGGGCATACAGCCACAGGTCTATTGGTTGCATAACATTTCGGGCACTGTCGAACTGGAAATGTACTTCGAGCTGTTCCTGTTTTCTTTTTCTTCCCATCGAGGGACCACTCTCGATCTTCGTCAGGCAATCCATGGCGGTAAACGTTTCCTACGTGGTCAATAATGATTGCCACCTTATCTGGGTTATGCTTATCCGCCCTCATACATCTCATGGCCTGCTGAATAAATAACACCAAAGACTGTGTTGGCCTAGCCAGGATCACCGCATCCATGGAAGGACAATCATATCCTTCCGAAATCAAATCGACATTGCAAAGGATTTTTATTTTTCCAGCCTTAAATTCCTCAATGGCAGCCTGCCGTGATATATCAGGCGTTTCGCCATCGATGTGGAGCGCCGATATTCCGGCCTTACGGAACATTTCTGCCGTGTGCTGGCTATGAGCCACGCTGGCGCAATAACAAACAGCCTTGCCTCCTGATACGAACTTCTGATAATGGCTGATAATATCTCCAATGATTTCAGACTTGTCCATTCTTAAGGCAACTTCTGATTTGTCGTAATCTCCCAGCTTTACACGGATGCCGTCCAAGTTTGCGGCTACTGGCGGAGCATAGTATTTATATGGCGCTAAGTTTTTCATTGCTATGAGTTTCTTAACCGACGGACCAATAACCATAGATTCAAAAATATCACCTAGACCTTGACCACTGGTTCTTGCTGGCGTCGCAGTCAATCCAATTACGAACGCCTGAGGATACGCATTTAAAAGTTTCTTCCACGTACCGGCCAAACAATGTTGTGCTTCATCAAGAATGATTACTTGCGGGGCATTAATTTTGTTAAGTCTTCTTATTACGGTCTGAATGCTAGCAATTTGTATTTTCTCGTTCAAATTCATGGGAAAGCCAGCAGCAATAATCCCGTGAGTTATTCCCATATCCTTGAATGTGTCAGACGACTGCTTAATTAATTCTTGGCGATGTACAGCAAAGAGTACATTATTTCCCCTAAGCTTTGATTGAGCGCTCATCCATGCCATAATTACTGTCTTACCGCTACCGCACGGACTGACAATACAAACTCGTTTTTTACCACTATCAAATTCTGATCGAACCCCCTCAATCAGGAGCTCTTGATACTCGCGTAAGTAAAACACTGTTTTTCCTCCCATTATGGGGATAAAATAGCCCGTCCAGAAATTTATACCGAACGGGCTATTTGTTGTTGTATGATATTAAAACGGCCTAACAGGCGTTGCCCCATATCCTTGTTGTGGTGCAGTCTGTTGTTGTGACGGGTAACCCTGCGGTGCTTGGGTTTGTTGCTGCATACCGTAACCTGGAGGTTGTTGCTGCGGAGGTGCGCCCCATTGATTCTGTGGTGGATAACCGGCAGGCTGCCCATATCCTGGCGGTGCCTGATTATACCCCTGCTGAGGCGGCTGATTATTATATCCTGGTTGTTGATATCCTGGCGGAGTCGCCGGCGGTTGGTTCGTTTGTGTCTGTTGTTGCTCTGGAAAATCAATAAAAGTAATACCACGAACATTGACCTGCTTATCGCTCCGTTTAGCGCCCTGCTGGTCAGTCCATTCATTCTCTTCTACTTCTCCTTCTATTAAAAGACGTTGGCCTTTTATAAGCTTAGCAATATTTCCGGCAGTTTTCCCCCAAGCAGAGCAACGGAAAAACGTTGCTTTTTCTTTATTGTGATTATGAGCTAAGGAGAAGTTTACACGCTGCTTATTTTCTTCCTGATTTGGAGTAAACACCGGATTATCAGTTAGCCGTCCATCTAATATCAATTTATTCAAGATTATTTCCCTCCATTTTTATCATTTGCATAACTTACAAATTCGTTATAAATTGCATGACATTCTTCAGTTGTTAATTGTGCCGGTGATCGCCCAAACTTAGCCTGCACCCACCCCGGAATACCATCAGCTGGCCAATTTGCCCTAGTCCAAACACCAACTATTTCTGCCTCATAAGCATGAAACCCATACTGCGGCGGTTGAAGTGCCGGCGGAGCAGCTAACTGATCACACGGCATTGCCGCTTGCACAGTCTGAGGCACGTATGGCGGCTGTTCCGGCTGTACGTATTGCTGCTGCGGTGCATATTGATACTGCATTTGCACCCAATTAGGCTGCTCTGCTGCAATACCATCATTAGCCCATTGCATTAACAGGCGTCCATGATCCTCGGTTAGCACTTCAAACCTATTTTCGAATAGCCCGGTATTGTCTTTCATTGCCATTGCAACATGGCTTTGCTGATCAATCATGAGAGTTGCCATCATCTCATATTCGAAATTAGCACGCATGTCGGCGCCAAGGCCCTCTTTCTTTGGCGCTTGCTTCCCTTTTTCGTTTTCTGCCATGACATATACGTCTTTGCCGCGCAGGCAAACGATGATATTCACTTTGCTGTATAGGATTTTGTCAACAAAGGCGTTATGGCGCGGCGTGATTTTAGCCCAATTGGTGTAACTGTTACCCGGCATGTTGCCATGGACTTCCAGTAAGCCGCCGCGGCCTGACCATTCATGAGTTCCGCTATCAACGATTAATGTGTCATAGCCTTCTTTTTCAGCGTAATTGATAAGTTCAATATATTTTTCAGGGGTGTATGGCGCTGTCAAATCGGCTATGTCATAGTTGAATTTTCCAGCGTATAGGTATCCCCGGTCGGCCTCGGTATTGCCCAATAGCGTTTTAGTGCCAATACCCCCAGCAAGCCTTAATGCTGAATAGGTTTTGCCTGATCCAGATGGCCCCATAAGTGCTATTTTGATTTTTATTTGATACTTTGCAGCTTTCTTCGCTTGGATTGCCATTATCTCACCCCCTACGCCTTCAAATAAACGTTTAGCCCAATTTTATAGTCACTGTCCGGCACCGGCTGATTCCCCTCGGTACTGCCTACAATGATGGACTTACCACTACTTGATTTACCAAACTGCTTAGACAAATCTACAGTGATAGTCAAAATATTATTATTGACTTGCATTTCAACATTTTTCATCGTTTTTACGCTCCTTCACACTAATAGCGTCCGGACGGATCTCGCCGCGCATAAAATCCAGGACCTCACCGTCGCTGGTTATAACTCTTCCCTCATCTGTGATCTTTAAGGCTTTCTTAAATTCGCCCCATTCAACGGATTCTTTGATTTTCAGGTAGTCAGGCGCGGATTTTTTTACGTATTCTAACAGTTTGAGATTATTCGCATCAGCTTTATCCATTCCGACATATAATACAGGGGACTGCGATTTAAATTGAATGTTACCATTGGGTAATTTAACCATTTTAGATTTACCAATGAGTTTTGACTCTGCGTAAGGACGTAGCATAGCTAAGAAAAAATCTATTTCCTTTTGGTTTCTTTGTGTTTCTTGGCTCAACCATTCATTTGTTTTTTTGATGCGATACTCTGCCAACGCTTTTGTATCTTCAATAGCTTTCTGAGACTGATTAATCATATTAATTGCCCAAACGGCTTTTTTATCATTATCAATGACAAACCGCTCCGACGCTGCTTCCACCGCAATATCCTGGTATAAAAATGCATCCAAACTTTCCGCTAGATTATCCATTATTACCCCTCCTGCCTTGCAAGCAATACATGTACCTGCTCCGCGCATTCCCGACACAGTTTTACATTTTTAATTACAGTTGCAATTTCTGTATTGCCACAACTAGAACAACCGGGTTCATATTTTCTTAAGATAATTTCTGTTCCGTTTACGAATATCTCTAAACCGTCTCCCTCTGCTATTCCTTGGCAGGTTCTAAGCTCTTTTGGAATAACGACCCGCCCAAGATCATCCAGTCGACGTACAATGCCTATACTTTTCATAGTTCCTCCTCAAATTTGACGGCGTAATGCCGATATATTATAATTTAAGTGACATTTTGAACATTGACCGTATTTACGGCCTCACCGCCCTGGCAGGCGGTTATTTTTTTTACATAAGGCTTTTGACAAGCACGGTCGTCCCTGCAAACTGGTACGGCCTTATTTTGTTTTGCATCATACATCAGGTGGTAATTACTGCCTAGGCGCTTACCGCAGGTCGCGCATTTCCTTTGCTTATTTGTTCTCACCACTGCCCACCACGGGCAAAATACCGCGTAAAACAACCTTCATGAGTTACTCGCGTAACGATTAAGTGCTTTGATCTACGACTGAGTAACCGTCTTAATAATGTCAGCATCCGTGTTCACCTCCTTTCACATATCTAGTAAGTCACGAAATCCTAGAAACACCGGGAACCTTGGCTTATCCTTACTACCAGTCGGAAAATACTTGTACTTTACAAGCAGTCCAAGATACTGCTCTTTTGCCGCCCAGATAGTGGACCTCATTGCGTCATCAAACCCGGTGCCAATATCAAACTCAACACCGCTTTTAATATCACGTACTTGGATAGCACCCAGGGTACCTTTGCCTTCCATACCCGCCTTATGGCTACTGCGTTCTATTCTGCCAAGTGCGTCCCTCGTTGCTTCATTAGTGTTGTGCATCTGTTCTTCAAAGCCGATTATCTCGGCTTCACTGTCCATGAAGCGTTTAAGTTTAAGTAAATGCCCTTGCTTAACGGTACTTCGTCCAAACTTATACGGTGCTTCTGGTAATCTAAGCATTACACCCTCATAACCAGCTTCCAGAAACTTTGTTTCCAGGGCTTCAAGCTCTGCCAGATTAGCAACCGGTATTTGGGGTACTATCTCACAAAGCGGAACGCAGTTTCGCACAATTGCATAGACAGCTTTATGTCTTTCACTAAATGATTCTGACGCTACCGTGAAATTATCAAATACATAATACGTTACGGGCGGCTCACCATCCCGCGACATTACTGCGCTGGTAGTATCCCTAAACACGTTACGACTGCATGGATCACCAAGGATTAGTTCACCGTCAAGGCCGTTTAATTCACTTTTCCCGAATAACTTCTGCACATAGGCATTAGGTATCGGCTTTAAACTTCGGGACATTACAACACCGTCAATAATTACTGCCCGTATCCCGTCTAGCTTTGGACTAGCCAATCGCGGAAAGTTCAAGGCAGTTAAATCCAGTATTTTTTCGGCCAACATTGGTTTAAATTTCATATAAAGTTCCTTTCAAGGCATTCGTCCGGCACACAATAATCTCGCCGTGGGCATTTATCGCATTGCATAACGGGCCTCCTTTCGCATGTCGTTTGCAATATCGCGGACATTAATCCCGGCATATCCTCGCTTTGCTTGCTGGCGTTTAGCCCAGCTTTCACGTTTCTTCGCTTTTTCTACTTCAACATGGCACTTAGGGCAAAGAGTTTGGTTCGCTGCGTTTTTCCAAAATGGGGTTCCGCATTGACAAGTTCCTATTGATTCGATTTTAATCACCTCCTTACAGGGGAATGTTTCCTTTTTTATGCTGACTTTTCTTCCTTTTTCATGTATTTTGACATGTCAATAGTACTTGCAATAATTTCTGCCAAATCAGCTAATGTTTTGTCATTTGGGCTATCATAAGACTCCATTAAAACAGGTTCTTTACCTTCTTCTAGTAAAACTCTCAACATATAAACACCCCTTCCATAAACTACAGTTTATAGTTTAGGCAAAATAATAAGATCTCTAAATTCGATCTTTTCCTTTTCGCAATACGCATAGACGGCCCCAAGAAACTTGGCACCCGCTTTTGTGCTCTTATTATTTAGGAATTTATTAAGTTGCGGCGGATTCATACGCAACGCTTGAGCACATTGATTCTGATTACCATTAAACTTACCATCCAAAATAAATTGTATAAATTTTTCTTTGATTAGTAGCATATTTTAACCTCCTTTGTCATAAACTGTAGTTTACAGTTAGATATTAGCATTATTCATTACCTGTTGTCAATAACTATAGTTTATAACAATTAAAACAACCACTACAGTTATTGCCTGCAGTTAATAAACGTGTTATAATTGGCATTAACAAACAATAAGTAATAAACATTTGGGGGTCGTACAACATGAGCGCGTTTGACAAAGCGAAATTCGCTGAATTATTAAAAAAGGCACAAGGAGAACGTTCTATTAATCAATATTGGTTAGAATCAGAAGTAAGTGCTACTTATATATCTAAACTACTACGCAGGCTTGTACAAACTCCCCCCGGGCCCCAAATTATTCAAAAACTAGCAGCCAAAGCACATAACGGCGTAACGTATCAAGACTTTATGATTGCTGCAGGGCATATTCAAGAAGCTTCCACGCAAGACGTACTAGAAAACATGATAAAAAATCCAGAAGCATGGACTAAGATTAAGAATCATTTATATCATGAATTAATAGGAAACAATCAATCCGAATTAATAAAAAAAATGAACACCCAATATAAAATCAGTGACGATTCTGCTCTAGACGCAATAGAAGACTTTATTTCTAAAATCGAACTATTCCCTACAGAAAAACAGATTGACATTCTTGGAAAAATGATAGATTTTCAAAAAATAAATGAAATCAAGCCTGTAGAACGTCGTATTAAAATACCCATTATAGGAACAGTCTGTGCTGGTAATGGCGGCTACGCATTGGAAGAAGATTTGGGATACGAATACACAGATATAAATGATATACATGCCTGCAAAAGTTATTTTTGGTTAAAAGTAAAAGGAGATAGTATGATTAATGAAGGAATTTTCGAAAACGATCTTGCGCTGGTTTGTGAAACACCAGATGTTGAAAATGGTGCCTTGGCCGTAGTACTAGTTGATAATGAGGAAGGACGCATTAAACGCATTATCAAAAAAGACAATGCAATTGTCTTGCAAGCGGCTAATCCTGCTTATCCAGCAAGCGTTTTTGTCGGCCATGACATAAATCGTCTTCGCATCATTGGCGAAGTAATTGAAACAAAAAGGCACTATAAGTGAACATAGCGCAAAAAAAATTATATAAAGGAGTTTTTATGGAATTATTAAATAGAGCTGCTATTTATGCTAGATATTCAAGCGATAAACAACGCACCGAAAGTGCTGAAGCGCAACTGCAGGCTGGTCGAGTCTATTGCGATAAAAATAAGTACATTATGGTTAAAGAATATGTTGACGAAGCAGAAACGGGGAAAAACGATAACCGCGAAGCTTTTCAACAGATGCTAGCCGATGCCGCAAACGGACTATTTGATGTTTTAATTGTCCATAAAGTTGATCGCTTCGCCCGCAACCGTGAGGATGCCGCTTTTAATAGACGCAAGCTAAAAAAAGCAAAAGTAAAAATTGAGTATGTAGATCAGAACATTGACGGCTCTCCTGAGTCTGTGATTCTCGAGTCGGTGCTGGAAGGCATGGCTGAATATTACTCAAAAAATCTTGCAAGAGAAACCATGAAGGGCTTATTAATGAACGCTCAGAAAGCCCAATTTAACGGCGGCACTCCCCCAATCGGGTATGATGTTGATACAAATAAGCATTATATTATAAATGAAAAAGAAGCACCTATCGTTCGTCTTATTTTTCAAATGTTTTTAGACGGTTATGGCTATGGGAAAATTTCTGATGAATTACATCTTAGAGGGTTCCATACTAAGAGAGGTGGCAAATTCGCTAAAAATAGTCTACATGATATTTTAAATAATCCTAAATATATAGGTGTTTATACGTTTGGTAAAATCTCCAAAACAGAAGATGGTACCAGAAATACTCATAGCAATAACCCTGACATGTTGACAAAAGAAAATGCAATCCCCCCTATAATTGATAAACAAACATGGGCATTAGTAAGAAATAAAATGGCCGAAAATAAAAAAGCGCCCGGCAGATTTAAAGCCAAGCGAGTTTATTTGCTTTCTGGTTTACTTTTTTGCGGCGAATGTGGTTCTGCACTTATTGGCACTACCTCCAAACCAAGAGGAATAGAGTATTCCTTCTATTCTTGTGGTGGAAAAGCAAGGAAGAGTATCTCTTGCTCTGGTGGATATATTCCTAAAGAAGTTCTAGAATACAAGGTTATTGACTTTATATGTAATTATATTTTAAACCCCAAAAACGCCGAAAAACTTGTTGAACAATTAAATACACATACAAAAGAGCACTCGATCACATTGGTTAATGAAATTACTAGCTTAGAAAATGAAAAAAAGCAGATCGTCAAAAAAATTGACAATCTACTTGATATGGTTGAAGATGGTTTGTGCTCTGAAAAATTAAAAGATAGATTAACAGAAAACGAAACCAGATTAAGTTGGATTAATAATCGTTTAAAAGAATTATTCTTACGATCCCAACGACTTTCTATTTCACCTGATCAAATTTCTGAAGTACTAAATGATTTTCGTACTATTTTGCAAGAAAAAGGTTCGCCCGAAAAAATGAAAGCCGTTTTAAACACGCTAGTTCAAAAAATAGTTGTAAAAGACAAGAAACAGGTAAGCATCGATATCGATGTACCTGTTCGCTTTTGGTTGGTGCCGAGGACCGGAATCGAACCGGTACGAGTGTTTCCACCCGACGGATTTTAAGTCCGTTGCGTCTGCCTGTTCCGCCACCCCGGCATGTATTTGTTGTTTCGTTCAAGAACATTATTAGTATACAAT
>Ga0316602_10000563_pt1 | contig 17240 bp, 8 predicted proteins | sample OWC_soil_day10_C_FD_203103 | JGI IMG/M metagenome (GOLD analysis project Ga0316602, IMG submission 203103) | Wetland soil microbial communities from Old Woman Creek delta, Ohio, United States - OWC_soil_day10_CT | ecosystem: Environmental > Terrestrial > Soil > Wetlands | place: USA: Ohio... | reverse complement strand
TCCGCCACGGTGACCCCTTCCGGAAACCCTTTGGTATAGCCAGAGGGAGCTGTTACCTCCTCTAAAATGTACGTCCCTGGAATCACTCTCTTTAACATATCTGCTTGTCCAACAGTCAAATCACTTTGAAAGGGATCATTGGGATATTTCTCTCCAGTAACCCAGGTGTTTTCCATTACCCAGGCTTCGCCCTGCCGGTGATAAAGTTTCTTATCATCTGTGGTGTTTTCTTCCTCTCCGATGTCCTCCATACCGGTCTGACTGTCAATGCTGTAGGAAACATCATTATAAGCGGAAAGAAGATCATCATATTTGTAGCGGACATAGTCCCCGTCAATGTCATAGATCGGATCTCCCTTTTTATAGGTCTGATCAGATTTCTGGTAATACTTTGGCAGTCCATGACTGTCAATTACGGGATTCATGCTTTTTCTTAAGCTCGTTCCATCGTAGGTTCCAGTGATATATTCCTGATCCGTATCAGCATTGATAGCAGCAATCCGGAATGTCTTAATCTTTTCCCTGGCAATCACAGCGCCGCTCTCTGTCCGGGAGATCTTCACGGGCCATACCAGAATCCTGTTCCCTTCCTTTGTGTATGCCATGCCGGTAGTCGGGTTCACGTAAGCATCCCGGTTCCCATCACTGTCAAGGTGATACATGGCCGTACCGGAGCTTAAGGTAAAGACTTTATCTGTGGAATTATATTTCACCGCCAGTAAATCCCCTCCGGTCAGTTCAAAGGCTGGCTGTCCGGCTTTCAGGATAAAAATAGACTCCTGGTTTTTTACTAATACCTTATTACCATTCCGGTCATAGCCATAGAGCTTCCCGTCCGTTCCTGTTTCTGTTACCGTTAAGTTCCCAAGGGAGTAATAAAGGATATCCGTATCTTCCCGTTCTATGGTTTCATAGGTCCAGGTTCCGTCTCCGGTTTCTCCTGCAAGGCTCCCTTCTTCATCCTCCCTTCTTAAAAACTCCACAGTTGTTCCGGCGTAACCAGTGATTACCTTCATGGATTGGACATTATTATTCCGGTCCCTCATCACTTCCACGCCGGTGTATCCATAATCTCCGCTATCCCCACTCTCTGTAATGGGTATGGCATCATAAAGTGCCATCTTTGCACCTGCCACGTAACGGTTTGTATCATCGGCGGTATTAAGCGTCCTCTCAATCAGACCGTAACCGGCAAAGACTCCGTCCATATAAACCAGAGTCACATCCTCCCCGGCATCCTTTCTGGACTGAAGATATTCCATGGTTCCCTTATACCAGGCATAGCCTAGGTAAGTGCCGTTTTTATAGGCGAACTCTAAGTTCTCTGTTCCATACTCCTGCTTTAGTTCCAGCTCCGTTCCTTCCAGCCTGGTGTCTGTCTTATAGGTCACGGTCTGGTCAGAATCCTTGATCTTTGATACTTCTAACCGGATGGGAGTGTTACCTACAAAGATTCTGGCGGTATCTGTTTCGCCTTGTGGTCCCTCTCCTGTTTCCTCATAAAAGACAGCTGCAGCCACCCGGATGTCCCGGTCCCCGTCCAAGTAATACGTGGTCTGATCGGAATAAATCTCAATGGCAACCGGCTTGGTTCTTACATAGCCTGCTGGTGGCTTGATCTCGCAGAGGACATAGGTCCCGGCACCCAACGGCTGAGGAGTGATAAGATATCCCGTATTCTGGTCCTGATAGGTGGCAGTGGATAAATCACTTTCCTGTGCCATTTTTCCATCCCTGGTGGTGGTAAGGGCTTCAAACTGTCCGGTCCGTCTTCCCTCCTGATCAATAAGGATTACCTGTTCCCCTTCCTCACAGACCGGGGTTCCGGCTGGAACCAGACCGCTGTAAGTATCGCCTGACTGAATGATATCGCTGGCTCCCATGGCTTCTAAAAATTCTTTCGTGCCTCCGATCCTGGTATCTGTTTCATAAAACTTTACCTTTCCGTCCGTATTTTCTCCCTCCTCTCTGGAAGCGGCATAAAGTGCAAAGAACGCTCCGTCATGGAGGATGTTTTCTCCGGTTTCTGAATCCAGCTTTTCAATTCGTAACCGGCTGGTATAGAACGTGTTTTTAAACTTCCGGTATCCGTATCCCTTATAGCTTGCACTCTTGTCACTGTCTGGTGTCATATCAGCAGATTCATCCGCTGGCTCCGTTACGGACCAGGGCACCAGCATGGAAGCATATTTCCCGTCATAGGCGGTCTGCATCCCCTCCATGGCGGTTATTTGATCCCGGTAAACCTCTCCGTCCTCTGCTGGGAAAGAAACGTTGTCATAGGTCTGTTTGTCTTCCGATAGGGAACCATAGTGATAGATTTTTTCGATCCCGTTTGTTTCATAGGTGGAACCGTTGGCGGTTGCCGTCGTGCCATTTTTATCATCCGCTAAGTAATGACTGGCTGCACTTCCTCCCCCTTCTGCCGAATCCACCAGGGTGTTGTAGTAATCCTTTACCGGATCAGTTCCGCCTTGGGTAATGGTAAAGTGTCCATTCCCGGAAGGATCACCGACAGACGTTCCGGAAAGCTTATCAAGATCCAGACCGTAGGGATAAACTTCATAATTCCCTAAGTAATTGTGTCCCCGGATCACATACTTTCTTAAATCCTCTGATTCCCCCAGCCACTCCTCGTTAAATCGAATGTGATATTTGGCTGAAAGGGAAGAAACACTGTCCGCTGCACTGTAGTTATAATAGCTGCTTAACTTCTCCGGGGTCTGATCCGATCCGGACTTTCCGCCTTCATAGACTGCTGGAAGTTCGATTTCCTTTGGTGCATCGGTTTTATAATGTTTATTAAAAAGATCCCCTAAATCTTTATTAAAAGGCTGCTGTTCCACTGCCACATAGGTACCATAAGGAAGGTATTCTGAAATTCCGTAAGTGTACCCGGAGGCAGAATCTTCTGTATCGGCACTGAGCGTTGTAAGATCCTTGTCACTTCCTCCGTCTGTCTCACTGTCCCAGGCAATGGAATAAATCTCATCAAGGTCATAGGTAAAAAACGGCTTTAAGTAGTTTTCTGCTTTTTTTATGGCACTGTTAAGGGCCTGATCATAAATCTGATCCGGATAGCTTTCACTTCCTGAAGCACTTTCTGTTTCTCCTGCCTGATTTTCCTTTACAAGTTTTGCCACCTCATCGTCTAAATACCAGGTAATCGCAAACTGGCGGACTTCATCGGACCGGAGGGCATTGTCCCTTGCCAGATCAGAGGTGTTGCTATCATTTTTAATGTCTGGATTGTTATGTACGGCCGGGTACTCTTTTTCTTTTCCGGCTGTTCCAAAAAGGAGTTTTTTGATAAAAGCAAACGGCTTAAAGGAAGTGGTTTCTTTATCCGCCTGATCCCACTGGTCCACATTGGCCACGTTAATAGCGTCATAAAACTTTTCATAATTGTACCGGTTGACCTCCCGTTCTGCCCCGGAGCTGTCCGTCACCTTCGGAGAGGTTTTTTCCAGTATGGAAGTGTAACCAGTGTTCTGATCCGTATTAATGAGATCATTGGTGTAGCTATAAAGTTCTGTATTGGCTATGACTGCATCGTTAGAATCCTTTTTTAATGGGTTTGTCTGATAATTAGCTTTGGTATAAAGCTTCTGGACCTTTTCCGGAAACTGGTCCCGGTAGGCGCTGATATCCACGGTGTTTCCATTACTGTCCTGCCAGATGACGGTTCCATCCTCCGCCCGGTAAAGCCGTTCCAAGTTTGATTTTAAGTAAATCTTAAAGCGGAAGTTTTTCAAGTAGGCTGCATTCTCTCCGGTTCCACCACTACTTTCCGTAAAATGATCCTCATGGCCAGTTGCCGCATAGGTGTTATTTTCATAGGTCCCGTCCGCATTTACGTAAATATCTTTGGTGATCTTTACCTTCTGCATGATTGGTCGTTCTACAACGGAAATGCTGTCCTCACGGGTTCCTCCGTCTGCATACAGCTGATTCTTATCGTACCGGAGAGTGACCGCTTCCATATAGGTCCCGGCTCCGGAAAGGTTAGGGGAAACAGATATGTTTCCGTAATAGAGGGCGTATTCCTGGGGCGTAGTGTAGGTTCCGGAAATCAGATCATAGCTATAAGTAATCTTATAGTCCGTGGTTTCCGTCCCTTCACTCGCCTCTACATTGATGGTATAGCCCTTCCCGTCATAGACTGCTTCTACTTTTGTGTCCACGTCCTTTAATTCATATCCTGGACTTACCTGGACTTCCTTTTCTACCATTACTGTCTTAATGCTGCCGTCACTGTTTCGGATCGGCTCCCCTTTTGCGTAAACCCAGTAGGTACGGGCTGGATTTTTTGTTACCGTAATCCCGGATAAGTCCTCCGGATATACCGCTGTTGTCTGAGACAGTTCTCCGCTTTTCACCTTTGCATAGGTGATAAAACCATTGGAATTTTCCGTATAGTCCTCCAGCTGATCCGGCGTGTAGGAAACATAGAGATAACCAGAAACCGTTGTTCCATTGATGTCATACTGGATATCCATTTTAATATAGACAAGCCTTAATGCTTCATCGTATAAACTGGAAGCAATGGTACTTCCCACCCGGTAGGAGTAGCGGACCACTGCCACTCCGTCTATAATCTCCTCTACCCGTAAGCAGTTGAATACCGAAAGTCCTGCCGTCTCCATTCCGTCATACAGACTTTCTGCTTGTTCTGCAAAGGTTTCTCCCTCTAAGGGAATGAGCATCCAAGGCGCTCCCTCATCCGGCTCCTTAAAGGAAGCTTTCTGTAAAACGGTATTGACATCCTCGGTTAAATCCCCGGTGTTTTCCTGGTCTGCAAAGGCAGGAATGGTATAACGCAGGGCATTGGAAGAGCGGACCACGGTATAGTCATACTCCGGATCAGATACCATGGTTACCGCTCCCGTTTCACCGTTTGGAAGGATAATGGTATCACCGGCTTTTGCTTCCACATAGGAGCCATCAATTACTACCTTTGCTCCCTCCTCTTCTGCTACTGCATTTTCACTGGTATACACATACTCCGTATGGGTTCCGTCTGGATCTTCCACCACCTTGCTTTCTGTCTGGTAAAAGGACGCTCCTTCTGGAATGTTTTTTGCATAAATCTGATAGCCGTTTGTGGTGCCGCTGCTCTTTATGGTAAACGTGTTTGCTTTTTTTGCCCGGTTAATGTCTAATGTACTGGCGGACACGGTTCCCTCTGCGGATGGGCTTCCTCCTGCTTCAAACGCTTCCCGGTTGGAAATAGAAGAATCTTTCCCATAAACCGAAAGCTCATATCCCTCTGACCGGGTCAGTTCCTTGATATAATACTGGGTTCCATCGGCATTGACGATTAAGGGTCTGCCGATCCAGCAGTTTCCGTTTAAGTTTTCATTGTTCTCAATCGGATAGGAATGACTGCTCTCGCCGGTACTGTCTTTTCCCTGATTGGAAGAAAGTTTCTCATATCTGGTAGAAGTCTCATTTCGGCTGTCAGTTAGGGAAATACCAGTTCCTTTTGCGGTATGACCGGTAAAGCTCTCTGCATCAGATTCTTTTCCTATCGCAGCTGCCATTCCGCTATACAGGTTTTTGGGTGCCTGGTCTGCAAAGCCTCCGGAGGTCTTTTCTATGGCTCCGGTCTGATAATTAAATGCATACCCCGGTGCCTGGGTAATGGAAAGAAAACTGGCATCCCCATTTCGGTCCGTTGTTGCTACCGATACAAAATCATCCTTTTGAAATACCACACCGGAATGACCATCTGGATGGGAAATGTCGGCTGCAGCAAACAGTCCGTAAACGGCTCCCTCTAAGGTCCCGTCTCCCTGGGAATCCCCATAGGCATTATAAGTGGCGGATTCGCCTTCCTTTAACGCCATATCTTTCTTATTAAAATGAATATCACCTTCCGTCCGGTGATCATAGACGATAAAAGTCCAATCCTTCATGGAGGAAGATAAGAGGGAAAGGCGGTCTGTTTCCGTTGATTCTGGTAAGGAATAAAGGGAGCTGCTGCTTCCTGAATCATCATCATCATCATCATCATCAGAGGAGACGGTTAAGGAAAGTAAGGACACTGCCATACGAGCAACGTTTTTCATGCTTGTGACCACAGTTTCCAAAAGTCCGGTCAACGATACTTCTCCATTTACAATATCCGCTTCAGATGGGGTGGCAGTCTTAACCTTTACTGGGGTTGTTTCTAATACAGCTGCCTTTGTTTCTGTCGGTGCTTCCGTTTCTGTTTGTGTTTCTGTTTCTACTGGTACTACTGTTTTATCTGATACTTCTGTGGAATCCTCAACGGTCTCAGAGGATGCGGCAGACGTTTCTGACACCTCTTCCTGTTCTCCCGTACTTTCTATTTGTGTCTCTTCTATTGCGTCTGTCTCTGCTTCCGGTTCCTCTATAACTTCCGGCTGCATCTCCTCCGCTTCCGCTGTCTCCTCCGTCTGACCTGCTTCTGTCTCCGCATTGCTTTCTCCCTCCTGTTCGAATATCTCGCTGTTTTGGGTCTGGTCTTCTGAATCAGATATGGTAAGAACCTGGTCTATGGAACCGAAAGCCGTAAAAAGATTAGATCCAAGGGACTTTTCTGTGTTTAAGCTGGAAGAGCTGATCGTTAGGCTGTCACTTTCAAAGTCTGAATCATCATGATCAAGCCCGGAAGATCTATAATCTTTGTATTCACTGGACGTAACCGTTCTCCATTCTACAGGTATATCATCCGGGTGGCTTCCGTGGAGAGAGTAGCCGGGAGCCGGAAGAAGTTCTTTTGCAGAATACTGATACTTTAGAGAAATAAACTCTTTATAAAACTCATCCCGGTCCGCTTCCAAAGCTTCCCGCTGGGTTTGACCTGTGGGATCAATCGCATGGAAGAATCCCCCCTCCTCTACAAGTTCTTCACACTCCTTTATGCCCTCCAACCAGTTGGCCCATGCGCTGTCATGGAGCTGTTGATTATACTCTTCTGCGGCTTCAATTTCAGACTCATTGGTCTGTTCTCCGGTTAACTCATCGTACTCCGGTTCAGGAATCTCCTCATACTCAACCACAGGAGCCGGGTGTCCGCTGCAATAGCCTTTTAGATAGGTATAGCTTCTGGAATCGGAGTGAGCAGTTTTGCTGTGAATGTTGCCATTGGAATCTACGTAGTGAAGCGTACCGTCTGAATCCGTAATATGCTCATCTGCATTACAGGGATCTTTTTCCGGATCGTCCCAGGTTTCAAACTGGGAACCAGCGGAATTGCCCTGATTATAACGGTTAGCTTCCGAATCATTCAGCCCTGTAACCCCACTGTAATTTAAAGAGATCCTATCATCATCACTACCTGTATCCTCCTCCCAGGACGCATCGGTAAGGGAGCCTAAGTTGGAGGAATAATCTCCTGCTCTTCTTAAATCTAAATCTGTATCATCAAGCTGGGAATCATCAAACTTTTCTAAAATGTCCCAGTGGGTATCTGCAAGGGGCTTTCCGGTTTCTGAATCAAAGGCATTAAGCCCTACGTTATAGCTGGCACCAAACCCTTCCGTATGTTTAAAACGCTGAACCTCTGCTTTACCGGCAGAACCAACACGAACATGAACTTCTAAATCTTTATCCATCTTGGCAGCAAAGTAGGTTTGAGAGGTATCAAAGGCATATTCTTGCGTTCTAGGATCTACAAGTGTATAGAACTTAAATGTTGCCAATTGCGCTGATCCCAGATCCTTTGCCAAGTCTGCTCCAATTTGAGTTGGATTAGGCCAGTAAAGAGTTGCAATTCCTTTTTCATCGTCTGGAACTTCACCAGACTGTGAAGTAAATACAAGTCCTGCATCGGTGGGTCCGCTGAATGTCCAGTCTCCATAAAGGTCCCTCGCTGCTAGATGCTGATAGTAATCCTTCACTGCATCATTGGAGTATGGAATGGTAATTGTATAAGTATCAGAAGTGTGATCCATCTTAGCAAAATAGACGGTATTTTCTGAATCAACATTAAACTGCTTTGTAATCGTTGCTGCATCCCATACATTGCCAAACATCCACTCTGCCCAGTTTTTACACCCTCTGGCTGCATACTTAGAATCTATCTGAGTACTTGCCAACTGGTTGTACACGGAGCGGTCTCCTACGGAGTTTGGATTCATTTGCTTTAGAACAGACTTATAATCCGCACTGTCACGAAATAGCCCTAAATCCGTTTCCCATTCTCCGGTAAATTCACATTCATTTGCTGCTATCCAGTTAATAACCGCTGCCACAATATATTTGGCTGTGCCGGTATTTGCATCGTTACAGGCAGCAACACTATCGTTACGCCCCAGATAGGTTGCATAAATATTTATAAGGAAATTGAATTTTTCTAAATCTTCATTCCCAATTCTTTTAGGAAATAGCTTAGGTCTATTATCTACAGTCCAATAATTATCTAAAAATGCCTGGCTTCCAAGATATATTCTAGAGTTTGCGGTATGTCCAGCAACGCAGTAGATAAAGGTTTTATCAAACTCATCGTAATCACTTTCACTCGATTGATTATTTTTCACCAGATACTGCTTTGCACCAGCCGGGAAATTACCTTCCGTTACTGCTGCTCCTAAGTGAAAATCCTTCGTTTCATACATTAAACCGGTTGGAGTATAACCCTTGCTACTTGCTTCTGACCCAAATGCGCTGGAATCCCAAGATACCCAGGCGGATGGCTCTATGGTCTGTGCGTAGTTTGCAAAAGATACCATGCTTTCAGGAAAATATGGCAGAAATGCCATTACTGTAAGGATTAAAGCCATAAGGCCGGCTGTTTTTCTTTTTATATCAAACCTTTGTAACTGCTTTTTCATTTTTTCTTCCTCTATTTACAACAAAAAAAGACCACCGATTATGAGTTAACCGATAGTCTTTATAAAAATGCTACTCTATTATTAAATTTAGAAAAACGGATTAGGTGTATCATATTTATGCTGTTCACTTGATTCCACATCATAAACAAGATATCCTATCGAAAAACTTACAAAACCATGCCATGTGGTAATATCATTAGGTTCCCTTGTCATAACTTTTCCATCAATCATCAACTGTCCATGCTCATTGACTTGGTAGCCATCTGGAGTAATAGTATTTGTATAAAGATAGCCATACTCATTAAAGCAATAAGCATATTTTAGACCGTCTTGATTTCCGTCGGGCGATACCATTAACCAGGCCCAATGACTTGTATAATAACACCCTTTATCACTCGTCCCATACCAATAATTACTAATTCCATTCTCATTTAAAGATTTAGCCGAATCCTGATGCCAAGCTGGTTGTTCTTTTACCTGCCCTATTGTTGAATTTAATTGTTCCCAGAATTTTTCTTCACTTCCGTAAGAAACCACTTCACCATTTGGAAGCACTACAACTCCATCAGAATTGGTAGTCATTCCGCCAGCATACGTAGCATTTTTCATAAAATTACCATACATGTCTTTAATATAACAGGTATATGTTGATTTCTGAGTGATCCCACCAGAATTTAGGTCAAACGCTTTATTTTCAACTTCATTTGTCGTATACCCTTCCGGAAGCTTATCGGCTGTCCAGATAATTTCCGCAAATGCCGGTGTTGCCATTGTCAAAGTAAGCAACGTGGATAGTATTGCCCCGATTATTTTCTTTTTCATACTTAAGTCCTCCCTTTTCATTTCAGATTCCCAACTGATTCATTTGTTAAATTAGAATTATACTATTTACAAACAGATGTAGCAATCTTTAGTCTTTAAATGCTGAATCCACTGATATAATATATAATTTTGCTCTTTATATAATGTTCGCTCAATAAAGTTAACGTTAGCAATTACAATTAATTTACCTCTTGCACGAGTTGTTGCAACATTTATAAGACGCATGGCTTCACTACCATGAATTCCTTTAAGAAATGGAGCTAAATCATTTTTTCCCGGAGCATCTATTAAATCAAAAATAATCATATCCATTTCTCTTCCCTGATATTTATGTACTGTTGCTGCCTCTATTTTTTTATCAGGATATTCTTTATGGAGCGATTCAAACATGCGTTTGATATATTTTGCTTGCGCATTGTAAGGCGTTATAATGCCAACAGATTCTATCCCAGATTTCAAACCGCGCTCAGTTAATTCAAGAGCCAAATCAGCAGAATTGGGGCTTATCCAACTAGATTCTTTCTTTACACACCAGGGATTTGATATTGTGGATACCTTTGAAGTATCAATGAGAATACATGCTTCATTTGGATAAGGATCTAAATATTGGGCATAGAAATTATTATGATTTTTATCAAGACCATTCTTCAATTTCCCTTTATAAACAATATCTATTATGGAATTTGCAATATCAGGGTGGCATCTATACTGAGTATCAAGAATTACTAACTCCTCAAGTTTCTCATCATTTGTAACCTTTTCTGTAATTCCACATTGATCGAATATACTATTTTTTAGCCAGATGGCTTCCGGATCTTCTGCTATTGGAGAGAGCTGATAAAAATCTCCGCATAGAATAGCTTTATCAGTTGCCAGTGCGCAAGATGCATATAAATTGGGACATGGTGCCATACTTACCTCATCCACAATAACAACATTGAAAGTTCTTTCTCTTAATTGAGGATTTAACGTACAAGAAGTCAATGTGGTTCCAACTACTCTTGCGTTTTTTAAAAGTTCTGGCCCACGATCTTTTATTTTTGACAAATCTTTCTGCACATGAGCTATTTCTTTATCAATCTGCCTTAACTGTTCTTTTTCCGAACTAAAGTTGTGCAGTAACCGATTAAGTTCTTCTTCAGTGATCCCACAGAAACTTAACTCTGCATAAAGGCTTTCATATTCTTCTTTTATAAGATTAAATTTATTCCTTTTTATAGCACTGTCCATAGCTTGATCATCTACTTGACTTCTTTGAAGAACCTCTTTTTCTTTTAAATCTAAAAGTTCAGAAAGCATTTTCTCTTTCTTCGCTTCAATTTTAGTGAAAAATTTAATTATTATGTTTTTTCTATTAAGTCTTTCAATATCAGTTTCTTTACTCTTTACATTTAAGCTTACCTGCAGCAACTCCCGTTGCTGGGTTTCTAATATATTTCTGGATTCGTTATAATCCTTTTCACACGCCTGCATCTTTAGCTTTGTGGATGATAATATATTAAGTTTATCCTTATAATCATTACAACTATTCTCGATATTTCTTAGATTTTCTTCCGCTATCCTCCTCCTCTGATCTAAATTGTCTTCCTGTTCTATAAGTTCTTGACTTTGACTTGAAATAATCGCTGATGGAGTGATTTTCATCAGTTTTTTAGACTGTGTTATCTTCCAGCGAATTATCTGACCTTCTTTTATTTGTTCTTCATCAAATAATTTAATTATCTTTTCCATCAAACCATCAACAGCTTCATTAGTATGTGCCGTTATCAACAAAGTATTATTGTCCTTTAATAACGTTTCAGCTAAACTACCCAGTGTTTGAGATTTTCCTGTTCCAGGTGGTCCCCAGATAAAGGTTACATCAGAACCGGTTGACACTTGTACGGCTTCTTTTTGGCTTTCATTAAAATTCTCAGGAAATCCAAAAGCTTTTCCTTTAGCGGAAACAGTTTCACATAATCCAAAAGCTTTATCTGCAAGAATTCTTGGAGGATTTTCCTGAGAATCCCTGATCTTGATAATAGTTTCTTTTGTGTTCTCAAGAAGTTTTGTATCATCAATTAATAATTTTGATTTTTTAATTGGATCAGGAAGGTTTTTATCTGCTATATACAAAGTTAAGGTTTCATCTTCCACACCAATTACCATAGCGTCATATTTAAAACCATCGTTACTTTCTGTATCTAAAATTTCTAATACAACAGGTAAATCCGGCATAACATTTCTATTGAAATCTTCAAAAGTATATATTACACCATGTTCAATATACGACTCCCTATGACCGTCTTTCAGTATTATAGGCTTATTTCTTGCCCTTTTCTTTTTCTTTAATATTTCTTTTTCCAAAGAATCAATAAATTCATTTAATAGTGTATTTAAACTCATCCGTTCTACCTTCGCCTTTTGTCAAAAGCCAATGATCAGCTTCCATATTTTATCTGCTGTGATATCCATACTCATTCCCCTTAAACCTCATATTTGACATCGCTGCAAATTCGTGCTATTCTAAAGATACAAAAGGTAGCCACCTCCACAGAGTGGCTTCCAAATTAGTTGTTTATTTTAAAAAATAACCACACTCACTTGGTAGGCGGGGTGGTTATTTTTTTGTACCTTTGTTATTGTGCTTCACTTATGTAAGTGTTGCAACGATCAACGCTGCAGCATTTATGATTACCATAAACTCCTCGTAAGTGTTCACAATTACCACCTCCTTTCGGAGATGGAAACCACCCGGCAGATTGACTACCATAATAATTATACCATATAATGGTAGTCTTTACAAATCTTTACTGTTATAACTCAATCCCTCTGTCTGGAGCAACACGTTCTTTCAAAACAAGATCACGGTTTCTCAAAAGTAATCGCTCTCCTTTAAGAAGATTTTTATAAAAGTTTTCTATGAACTGATTGGTTTCCGCAATACCATTTTTATAATCTGCAAAATTGGCTCTCACAAGAGCATTTCTAAAATACTGACTATGATCTTTGAACATGGTGTTGTCAACCGGAAACCCCATATTGTTTAAATAACATTCCATAAACACCGCTGTTGTTCTGGTATTCCCCTCCATGAAAGGATGGGCCTGCCAAATAGAAGAAGTAAAGGAAGCAATTCTTTTTATTAGCTTCTCATCAGTAAGTCCGGCATAACTTTTGCTTTTCTCTGCATCAAAATCATACTCCAAAGTATCCTCCAACGCAGTATAATTGGTATACTTTACGGTTTCCCCATTTAAAACAGGTTCAGGCTTATAGATATTCACCCTTCTAAATTGGCCAGCATGCTCATAGATATCCTTAAAAAGTTCCTTATGAATTGCTTTTAGCGAAGCGATTTTTAATGGATAACCTGGGCTGTCAAGGATATGTGCAATCCTGGCAGCAACAAGGTCAGCTTCTTTGTTCCTATTTTGTATATCTTCTGCTGATTCACTTTCATATTTTTTATATAGTAAATCTTCTACTTCCTGATAGGTCAGCTGGCCTTTAATATTGGCATCGGCAAGTTCAGAGAGGTATTTTGTTGGAGTCAATCCATCTACCCTCTGTAAACCTTTGGCCGCATCCCAATAACTTTTCTTTACAGCTTTATCGGCAGCTTCTCCATAGACTTTATATTCCTCTGACATCTTCTCACCTCCTCAAAACTTTAATCAATCAAGCTTATTCCTCAGACGGGATCTTGCAGCCTATACCCTCCATGGATTCCATCCGCTCTATTGATTTCCGCAAACGCGCCATGTTTTCATCGGAATAGAATGGATCATTCCCTACTCTGGTTGTAACTACAAATGGAAGTCCACCCTCTCGCACTGCCTGGCTAATAAATATATTGACTGCTGAAGAAAAGTTCAATCCCAAGGCGTTAAAAAGCTTTTCCGCTTCTTCCTTTAGGTTATCATCGACTCTAATATTTATTTGCGCCATATCCAACACTCCTTTAATATATTTTATAATACCATTATACGCGTTTTGTATAGCATTTGTCAATATATGTATATTATAATCTATATTTTGTGTTTTATTAAACATAGCAGGATACATACTATACATACTATTGTTCTATATCATGGTCACGATTACGTTGACCTTGCAAATACTCTAATGTTCTATTCCTTTGTTTTAATTGGCTATTTTCCATACGAAGTTCTGTATTTTGACTTTTAAGCTGTTCTACTTCCTTACGAAGAGACTCCAGCTTTTCAACCATTTTATTAACTTCTGTAAAAATCAGTTTAATATCCCCACCACTATTCTGTGTATTAATATCAATCTTGGTGACAAATCCATTGATACTATCCAGCTTTTCCATTCCTGGAAGCACCTTTGACAGAATATTTTTGTGGATATCGCTTGTATGTGATTCAATGTTTTTGAGTTCACTTCCTTTGGCTGATTTCACCTCTGCCTTTACATCTCCAACGCTTTCCTTTATATCACTGATTGTTTTTGAATCCTTCCACACTTTATAAAGAGCAGCACCTCCAACTATTATACCTGCCAGCACAGTTCCTCCGCTGCTGACAAGCGCAATTATTATCGGCTCTGATAATCCCGCTGAGACCACTTGTTTTTTCTCCCCTCTAGTCAATATTATTATCCAAGATGAAACTATTGGTAATACTACCAGAATAGCAAAAAAAATCTCTGTCGGCAAGTCCGCTTGATGGCGAATCATAATTTCTCCAACTATCATTATTATAATTGTCATACAAGTACTCACTATTAAAAATAGCACAGATAATTGAGAATTCCCAAATAGTGGAACTATTAACGTGTTAAAAATAATATATATGAGTGTTACTGTATTAAAAGGAAAAGTTACATAAGATTTTTTCATTAACGCTCCTCTTCAGCTACATGAACGGAACTGAGTTCCGCTCATGCTTAAGGTATTCTAAATTCTTTTCTATCGGTTAAACATATTCGGTTGTCAATGTACAAGTATCTTTCAATTTTTAAGTGACGGCAAACTTAGTTTTTTTTGACATTCTCTTTACATAATACTCAGGCACATCTACATACTCTCCCGTATTTAGTAAAACTCCCACCAAATTATCACTTGTCCCTATTACGATTCCGTATTTTATTTTATTTTCTAACGTAACCGATACTGGAATGTTTTTGTTTTTATCTTTAGTAGTTAATTTCATCCGCTGCTCCTATGAATTAAAAGGAAGTCCTTCGTCCTCGACTCCATCCGGGATATTCATAAAACCATCACCTGAAGCACTGGACGGATCTGGTCTGGAATTATCAACGGATGCATTCTTGCTATCCGCAAACTCCTGATCGTCTACGATGACATCAAATGTATAAACCTTCACTCCGTCTTTATTGGTGTAACTTCCCGTCTGGATTCTTCCTGAAACCAACACTCTCATTCCCTGGCGGAAATATTTTTCCGTGAATTCTCCCGCTCTGTCAAATGCGGTACAATTAATAAAATCTGCCGTTTGTTCATTGCTGTCCTGACTTCTACGCCCTCTCCGATCAACGGCTAGTGTATATTTTGCAACTGCCATTGACTTCTCTCCCTGAGAATATCTTACTTCCGGATCACGGGTTAACCTTCCCATTAAAATCACACGATTCATATCTTCCTCCTTTCTCCTCTGCTTTTTAGAAGAGGAGATGCTTTTTTGATTTACTGACTTTTACTATCGATTAGTTTCCAAACTCCAATCAAACCGATACCTGCCATTCCTATATTTAAAATCATTGCACCAACTTGCCATTTCGATTCTTCTTTTCCAAATAGAAGAATCAGTATAAAACATATTTCGCAAATAGCAGCAATTCCATGAATATGAAGCATTTTTACACTATCCCGTCTCATGATATCCACTGGCCTTTTTCATTCACAATATACCCGTCTGGTGTATTAGTATTTGTCAGCAGTTTTCCTTTTGTTCCATCAGAAACCAAGTTAAAATAATACCAGGCTCCATCTATCACCTGCCAGCCAGTCAGCATTTGTCCCTGGGTTCCATCGGGAGCGGATTTTAAATAATAGGTACTTCCATCGGCATCTGTCTGCCACCCAGTCACCATAAATCCGTCCTGATCAAACCGGAACCAGGAAGCTGCTTCCTGATCTCCTGTCGCATATGGGTTACTGATATATGCCCACTCGTCTGAGTAGGTCCGGTCTGATGCAAAAATCCATTTTCCATTTGCAGTTTGTGTCCAGGTCCCCGTTACGGCTCCTGCCGAAGCTGCCGGTCCCTGTATATTTCCGGTTGTTGTTACTCCTACGGAACGGGAACCGCCTCCGCCTCCTGACGATCCGCCCCCTCCTGAAGAACTGGAGGAATATGTTTGATCCACCACTTTAAAGGTAAGAGTGACATTTACCGGATCAGACAGACTTCCATCACTGGATGCTGCATAAATGACAGCTGAAGCTGTTCCAGTATAAGGAGATTTGCTCATGGCTTCTCTGATCCAACTGGCCATCACTTCCTGATTGGCATTTAACATCACCGGCGTAACCATTCCATTCTGGTCTACCGTAAGGATTCCGGTATCAGAGGAAGTCCACACAACCGTCTTTTTAGTCCCGGAATAGAGGGAAGCTGTAAATGCTTTGCTGTCTCCACCACTCCATGTGAGGGTTGGATTGCTCTTCTTTCCTGTTTTTGTGAGTACCAGGTTAAAACTTTCGCTCTCCCGGTCTGCTTCGATGCACTCTGCCTGAAAGATTAGATTTACCGTACAGGATGCAGTCTTATTCCCATCTGCTGTCACAGCAGTGATTACCACGCTTTTTTCTGCCTGATATGGCGCTTTTAAAAGTGCTTCCTTAATCCATAGCGCGCCATCAACCGGAGTTACATTTCCGCTCTGGTCTACCGTTACCGATTCTGAATCAGAGGAAGTCCATAACACGGTCTGATTATAAGGTTTATGTTCTGCTGTCTCTTCCAGCGTTGGAAGAACGGTTGCAGTTAGTTTCCTTGTTTCAAAACCAGTCTTCTTGTTTGTTTCAGAATTGATATCCCCTGCCTTTTGATAACCCAGGATGCAGGAAAGCGCCGTCTGGTTCAGGGTAATTCCCTCCGGTACAATTCTTGTTTGGTCACTGGTAACAAAGTTTACATTCACCTGACAGACGGCAGATGCCTGATTTCCAAGCTTGTCTTTTCCAACTACCGTTATGGTTGCTTCCCGGCTTCCGCTTCCCTGTACTTTTTCGTAACTGTCATTGCTGCGGATTCCATCATCCGAAGCAATGATATCCTTGATCCACTTGGCTTCCTTGATAGCTGAAACGGAAGCCTCCCGGTAAGCATCTGCATCCTGAGACACCGTAAGGACTGCTGAATCAGAGCTTGTCCAGGTTACTTCATCTTTGGAAAAATAATCTGGAGTGAAGGTTGCGGTCAGGGACTGAGGCGCGGTTACCGTTACTTTTTCTGTAGGTGCCGTCCGGTCTCCGGTCAATGTTCTTGTAACCGTATAAGTAAGGGCTGTTTTATCAAGGGAAGCCCCTTCCGCAGCTACTAAAGTATTATCTATGATCTGAAAGTTGACTCCAACCCGGCAGTTATCTGTACAGGGCTTTCCTTCAAAGGAAGCGGCTGGTCTGGTCTGCGCTGTCAGTACCGCAAC
>Ga0316602_10000558_pt1 | contig 17490 bp, 9 predicted proteins | sample OWC_soil_day10_C_FD_203103 | JGI IMG/M metagenome (GOLD analysis project Ga0316602, IMG submission 203103) | Wetland soil microbial communities from Old Woman Creek delta, Ohio, United States - OWC_soil_day10_CT | ecosystem: Environmental > Terrestrial > Soil > Wetlands | place: USA: Ohio... | reverse complement strand
CCTTTGGTGAACCGGTAGTTTTTTACAGTTTCTTTTTACATTTCGCCTTGCATTACCATAATTACCATAACGCAGGTAGCCAATACGACAGCAGCCGTCAGAGTCACACCCAGACCAGAGCTGCGTTTCTTATTCGATTCGTTATCAGTAAAATTAATCAGGTTGGATCTTCTAAGTGTAGTAACCAGAGGCTTATAAATCAGCATGGTCAATGCAGTATTGATTCCGCCTTTCAGCAGATTAAAAGGTACAAATGCCGGGAGCAGAAGTTCCGCAACAGCCTCTCTTGGATATCCCATATAAATAGGTGTAATCAGATAATTCCACAATACCATAATCAGTGTCATAAGAAGTGTTCCGGCAACCATTCCCAGAAAAGCACCCTTCATGGAGTGATGCTTCTTATAAAGGTAAGCAGCAGGACAGACAAAAGCCACGGTAGAAAGGATGTTCATAATAAGTCCAATGATACCGGTGCCGCTGATGGTAAACATTTCAATAAAAGAGACAATAATAGAGATCACAGCTGCGGACATAGGACCAAATATAAATCCTCCGGTCATAATAATCACATCTTTGGGCTCATATTCCAAAAACGGAACGATAGGGATTAACGGAATCCGGATTGCCGCCACGGCTACGAATGCCAATGCACACAACATGGCCATTACAGTTAGTTTGTTTGTCTTTCTGCTCATATTCATGATACAGACCTCCTGAAAAATAAGTAACACCTGAAAGAGTGTCCTTCAGGTGTTAAAAATAGACAGGTGTATTATCATCATTTAACACATCTTCTTTCATCCAGACTTTACTGTCGGTATTGGAATCTAACCAATTCTGCGCTCTAAGCGCTCGCGGACTTTACCGCCGGTCGGGAATTTCACCCTGCCCTGAAGACATCTGTATGCAGTTGTTCTGAATGTATTATAACATTTTTTTTATTAAATGCAATATCTAGTTGCAATTTTTTTTACTCTTTGCTATAATAGCCGTCATGGGGGTATAGCTCAGCTGGGAGCGCGAGATGTCCGGTAAACGACCCCTGAAAAAGAAAACAGATTTAAAAAAGTAAAATGCTGGAAACCCAGATAAATAAAGGGTTTTCAACCATATGGGGGTATAGCTCAGCTGGGAGAGCGCTTGAATGGCATTCAAGAGGTCATGGGTTCGAATCCCACTATCTCCACTTAAACAATAGGCCGCAGGCATGAAAGCTTGTGGCTTAAATTATACTTATAGAGACGAGACACTTGATAAAACAAGGGCAAAAAATGTGTGTTTTCAGTGTTCGAAATGTCAAGGCATACGGAGACAGTCTGCCTGATTGAATGCATGTAAGGTTTTGAAAATAAAGGGATTTAAATAAGAAATATTCTTGACACAGTAAGGAGAGATATGTAGAAATTATTGAATTTACGAATTTAGCGAGGATCTTAAGGCCACTGGGAAATCGTATTTTGGATGAAAAAAAGAGATTTTCAACGAGATTAAAGTCTCAGTAGTTATAGAACTGGTATGAGTGAACACAAAAAATATCGTTCATAAATTTAATTATTTAAGTAAAATAAACCATCAATAATTTTATAAGAAAAAGTCGAAAGACCGCTTGTTCTCAACATCTTTGATGTGAAAGCAGGCGGTCTTTTTTTATGCCAGCTTACAGTTTATCACAGAGTCATAGAGTAAGACAACAGTAAAATTGTTAGAATATGGTTTCAATTGTTTCGAGAAATCAAAATCAAGTTGTAATTACGAAACAAATTTGATACAATATTATCTAGTGGATTTTAAGTTTTTTGTAAAATATGGTTGATAATAAATGTCAAAAAACAAAGGATTTGATGATGTAGTTGAGATAAATCAATGGTAAACTTGGATGGTAAGATAAAAGTATTTAAAACAATTGCAAGTGAATAAGATAAAAATATTTACACAATATAGATAATCAGCGGAAAGGGTGAAGCTTATGGGGAAAAGAGATTTATCAGAAGAAGATATAAAGGCAAGGTACATAACACCAGCAATTACAGATACTGGCTGGGATATAAAGAAACAGGTTCGTTTAGAATATGCATTTACTGCGGGTAGAATTATATTAAGAGGAAATGTTACCGCCAGAGGTTCGAAGAAAAGAGCTGATTATGTTCTGTTTTATAAGGCGAATTTTCCATTGGCTATCATTGAAGCAAAAGACAATAATCATCCCATGGGAGCGGGATTACAACAAGCCATTGAATATGCAAAAGCTTTAGATATTTACTTTGTCTATGCTTCTAACGGAGATGGATTTGTAGAACAGAATCTTATTACAGGAGAAGTGAAAAACCTTTCTTTAGAGGATTTTCCTTCACCAGAAGAGTTATATCAAAGATTTTGCAAGGACAAAAATATTGACTCAAATGAAGAAAAGGCATTGTTGGAGCCATATTACTATGTGCCAGGATATAAGAAACCAAGATATTATCAGAGAATTGCAATTAACCGTACAGTTTATGCTGTTGCAAGCGGGAAAGACAGAGCACTCCTAGTCTGTGCTACTGGAACTGGAAAGACTTATATGGCATTCCAGATTATATATCGATTATGGAAAGCAGGTATTAAAAAGAAAATCCTATTCCTTGCAGACCGAAATGTTTTGGTGGATCAGACCATATCAGGAGATTTTAAACCTTTTGGTGGAAAGATGACAAAGGTAACAAATAAAAAGTTAGATAGTTCTTATGAAATTTATCTGGCATTGTATCAGCAGTTATCGGGTGAGGAGGGTGAAGAGACATATCTTCAATTTCAGCGTAATTTCTTTGATTTAATTGTAGTTGATGAGTGTCACCGTGGAAGTGCCAAGGAAGAGTCTGCATGGAGAAAGATTTTAAATTATTTCTCTTCGGCTACACAGGTTGGCTGTACAGCCACACCGATAGAAACAAAAGAGGCATCCAGTCAGATTTACTTTGGAGAAGCCATTTACGAGTATTCTTTAAAGCAGGGAATTGATGATGGATTCTTAGCGCCCTATAAAGTAATACGTGTAGGGCTTGATAAGGACTTAGAAGGATATCGTCCTGAGAGTGGAAAAATCGATGATAAGGGTTATGAAATAGAAGACAGAGAATACAACGTTAAAGATTATGACAGAACTCTAGTTATCGAACAACGCACGAAAGTAATTGCAGCTAAGATTACGGAGTTTCTAAAGAAGACAGATCGATTTAGTAAAACAATTGTTTTCTGCGTAGACATTGAGCATGCGGAACGAATGCGTCAGGCACTTATCAATGAGAATAAGGATTTGTATACACAGAATGATAAATATATCATGCGTATAACTGGTGATAATGATGAAGGAAAATCTCAGCTTGAATATTTCATTGATGAAGAAAGTACGTATCCAGTCATTGCAGTAACAAGTAAGCTTATGACAACAGGTGTTGATGCAAAAATGTGTAAACTGATTGTACTGGATAATAACATCAACAGTATGACGGAATTTAAGCAAATCATAGGTCGTGGAACCAGACTTCTTGAAGACTATGGAAAAACTTATTTTACAATTATGGATTTTAGAAATGCCAGTAGATTATTTGCAGACCCAGCATTTGATGGAGACCCAGAAGTAGTAATTGATGTACCAGGTGACGTAGAAATTCCAACTGGAAATGAAGATGGAGAGCAATCAGATAATACGGAAGGTACAGATAATATTTCAGGAGAAAGTGGAAGTGGTTCTGGTAGTGATGGGGGTTTTGATGATAATGATAGACCTAAAAAATATTATGTAGGAGATGTTTGTGTAAAAGTATTGTCGGAGCGAGTTCAATATGTGGATAGAGATGGTAAGCTGATAACAGAAAGCCTGATTGACTACACAAAAAAGAACATCTTACAACAGTATGCAAGGTTAGATGATTTCTTAAAACGATGGACAGAAGCACAAAAAAAACAGGTAATTATTGACGAATTAAAGGAGGAAGGTGTGCTGTTAGATGCAGTAAGAGAAGAAACTGGTAAAGCAGAACTGGATGACTTTGATTTGATATGTCATCTCGCCTATGATAAAGCTCCTTTGACGAAAATGGAAAGAGCAAATAATGTGAAGAAACGTCATTATTTGTATAAATACTCTGAGTTGGCACAGCAGGTTTTAAGGACGCTGCTTGATAAGTATGCCAATGAAGGTATTAAGGAAATCGAGGAAACTAAAGTGTTACAGCTTCAGGAATTTGCCAAGTATGGAAGCCCAATGAAGATTGTAAAAGAATTTGGCGGAAAAGAAGCCTATCAAAAAGCAGTAAAAGAATTAGAAGACGAAATTTATACAGCATAGAAATCAGCAAGCTTGGCTTGTTTAGAAAGTAGGATGAGAAAATGGCTATAACTAATTTTGTGAAAAGAATACAGGATGTAATGAGAAACGATGCAGGTGTAAATGGTGATGCACAAAGGATTGAACAGATTGTATGGATTCTTTTCCTTAAAATATATGATGCAAAAGAGGAAGAATGGGAGCTAGTAAATGAAGAATATACTTCTATTATCCTAGAGGAATGTAAGTGGAGAAATTGGGCGGTGGATAGAAAAGATGGAGAAGCATTAACTGGGGATGCCATTCTTAATTTTGTGAATAACACCTTATTCCCAACACTTAAGAATCTTGATATTGATGATGAGACTCCTATGAATCAGGTCATTGTAAAATATGCATTTGAAGATGCTAATAACTATATGAAAGATGGAGTGTTACTTCGTCAGGTCGTAAATATCATTGATGAAATAGATTTTACAGAATATGAAGAAAGACATGCTTTTGGAACAATCTATGAATCTTTTTTAAAGGATTTGCAGAGTGCAGGAAATGCGGGAGAATTCTATACACCAAGAGCGGTTACTGATTTTATGGTAGAAGTAATTAAACCAAAACTAGGTGAAAAAGTAGCTGACTTTGCTTGTGGTACAGGTGGATTTCTTGTATCGGCATTAAATGCCTTAGATAAACAGGTGGAGAATTCACTTGAAAACAGAGAAATCTATAATAACTCCATCTATGGCGTAGAAAAGAAAGCGTTACCACATATCCTTTGCGTAACAAATATGTTGCTACATGATATAGATAATCCGGATATCGTACATGGAAATACACTGGAAACAGATTATAAAGAATACAGACGTATGGAGCAGTTTGATATTGTACTTATGAATCCTCCGTATGGTGGAAATGAAAAAGATAGTGTTAAAGCAAATTTTCCAAGCGATTTGAGAAGTTCTGAAACGGCGGATTTATTTATTGATATTATTATGTTCCGTTTAAAGAAGAATGGTAGATGTGCAATTATTCTTCCGGATGGATTTTTATTTGGAACAGATAATGCAAAAGTGAATATTAAGAAAAAGTTATTAGCTGAATTTAATCTTCATACCATTGTTCGTTTGCCTCATAGCGTGTTTGCGCCTTATACGTCCATTACAACGAATATTTTGTTCTTTGATAACACACATCCAACAGAAGAAACTTGGTTTTATCGTCTAGATATGCCAGATGGGTATAAGAATTTTTCCAAAACAAAACCGATGAAGTTTGAACATTTCGGTTCTGTCATTGAATGGTGGGATAATCGTGAAGAAATTGAAGTAGGCGGATTTCCAAAAGCAAAGAAATATACCGTGGAAGATATCGAGAACTTGGGATATAACATAGATTTATGCGGGTTCCCACATGAGGAAGAGGAAATCTTAGATCCAATGGATTTGATTCGTGAATATCAGGAAAAGAGAGCTTCTTTGAATGTTGAAATCGACCATGTATTAGAGAAGATTACTTCTATGCTGGGAGGTTGTTAGGATGACAGCACAGGATTTGAAAAATAGTATTTTACAATTGGCGATTCAGGGAAAATTGGTTGAACAGAGAGCAAAAGAGGGCACCGCGAAGGAATTATTAGAGCTGATAAAGGCTGAGAAGGATCAGCTGATTAAAGAAAAGAAGATTAAAAAAGAAAAGCCATTACCAGAGATATCAGAAGAGGAGATTCCTTTTGAGATTCCAGAGAGTTGGGAATGGGTGAAATTGGGAGAAGTTGTATCAGTAAATGGAGGCAAAAGAATCCCCGTTGGAAAATCTTTGACGGATGAGGATACGGGATATAAATATATTCGTGTAGCAGATATGAAAAACGGAAGTATTGCGTTGCACAGTATAAAATATATAACTGCTGATGTTTATCTCAAAATAAAAAATTATACAATATCGAAAGATGATGTTTATATAACTGTAGCGGGTACAATAGGTCAAGTAGGTCTTGTCCCTGAAGAATTAGATAATGCCAACTTGACAGAAAATGCAGACAAGTTAGTTATATACTCTAATTTTAAAGAGTTTATGTACTATATGTTGAGTAGCAACTTTATACAGTATCAAATTAAGGAATATACTACAAAAGTAGGGCAGCCCAAATTAGCAATTAAGCGTATAAAAGAATTAATTATTCCCCTTCCTCCACTCGAAGAACAAAAACGTATCGTGGCAAAGATTGAAGAGATAATGCCTTATATAGACAAATACGATAAAGCCTATAAAGAAGTGGAGGAACTGAATAAAAAATTCCCAGAGGATATGCAAAAATCTATTTTGCAATATGCTATCCAAGGAAAGCTGGTAGATCAGAGGAAAGAAGAAGGCACCGCAGAAGAACTGTATCAGCAGATTCAATCAGAAAAAGAAAAGTTAATTAAAGAAGGTAAAATTAAGAAAGAAAAACCTTTGGGTGAAATTATTGATGATGAGATACTATTTGAAATTCCAAAGAATTGGAAATTGGTTAAACTTTTTGATATATTACTTTTAAAACCTACAAATGGTTATTCACCAAAAGGGGTTAGTTATGAAACCAAAATTAAAAATTTAACTTTAACAGCTACTACATCTGGAATATTTAATAAAAATGCTTACAAGTATGTTGATATTGATATTGATGATAATTCACCGTATTGGCTAAAGCACAATGACTTGCTTATTCAAAGAAGTAATTCGAGAGAATATGTAGGAACAAGTTGTATTTATGACGGTTTAGATAATGAGTTTATATATCCTGATTTAATAATGAGAATGAAAATTCATCCAATAATATTAGTGGAATATATTAATTATGTGCTAAAATCTCCTTTTAGCAGAAAATATTTTAAGGAGAATGCCACTGGAACCTCAGAAAGTATGCCAAAAATTAATCAAAATGTAGTAAGTAATGCTATTATTCCCCTTCCACCACTCGAAGAACAAAAACGTATTGTAGCAAAAATTGAAGAATTACTTCCTTACATAAAACAACTGCTTAAATAAGAGACACATTGGGGGGCACGTGCTTTCATCCTTACAACCTCTATATCATTTCGGGTGAAAAATCGCAGGACTATCCTAAAATTTAAAAAGTTGGCGAAAAGAACTTAATCTGATTGGTTGGAATGATGGAGCTCCTTCGTGACTGAGCTCCGGAACATGAGAAGATGAGAAAAAGTACAAGAGTAATAATCGAGCCACCATTCAGTACGTTTTGAAGTTTATGCTATCCTATATGCATTATGAGGATTACGGATTTTACTCTTATGCGGAGCATTATAGGGGGATATTTTTATATTGGTACCCCTCGAACAGGAAAAAGGTGTCCTCTTGGAGCTGAAAGGGTGTGGCTGCCGTCATTTTGAAAGCTATCTGCTGGCACAGGAACGAAGCTGGTATGAATTTTTTATGGATTGTCTGGTTGAGGAGGTGTGATGAAGCATCTTGACCTTGCCATCAATGGTAAGGCAGGCATTTTAAATACCCCAATCTTATGGAGAAGTGTCGGAGGGAAGAATGTATCTCGGTCGCAGCTTTAAAAGTTAACGCAGCGGTGAACTGGTACGGCGTGAGGAAAAAGAATGTATGTAAAATGCGCGTTTTTCGGGAATCTGTATTACAGTCTCAATACATGTTGAAGCGGTGATAATGATGACGTATTGTGGTTTGAACAAGAAAAACAGGGGTTATACCAGAAGATGCTGTGGTTTTTGCGTAAAAAATGAGCGGAAAATGGGACTAAAAAATGCGATTTTTGGCCCCGTTTTTTTAGCCCTTCCACGGATGACATAGGATAGTTAAAAGCAAAACCTTTCCAAAGTGCTTTTATAGATAGGGAAAAGGATGGGATATTCCTCTAAAAGGTGAACACTTAAATGGCGTTCAAGAGGTCCACTTCCGCTTTAATTTTAAGCAACAGATATGACTGCTTGTGGCTATTATTTTCACTTAAGGGATGGGACACTTGGTAAATCAGGGACAGAAGTTGAAAGGCATGTTTTCAGTGATGAGAATGTGCCCTATTTTATTTGCCGTTTTCATGGCTGATTGTGTATTATTGAAAATATGTAAAGGTGACAATTTGACATCATAATCTGCAAATATCTGTAATACGAGACAGTGAGAATAAAGATATTTAGGGTAATAAATATACTGATTTACATTACGGAGAAGAATCTGATAATAGAATAATGAATTACGATTATTTTATTGAATAATTTTACAATTTGTCATAAAATGAAATAAAGTATTGAAGTTATTATAGCAATCTCTGATATATGATGAGTGGTGGTGTGATATGGGGGTTGGGGATAAAAGTGCGTTTCTCATAAAAGCTGGAGATGTGTTGGAATGATTTATTTGGGTGAAGATGCTGATGATATGGATTTCGATACAAGAAAAGATGAACAATATGAAGAGTGTGAAATGTGCAATCAGGAAGGAGTTAGATATGTTCACTTAATGCAGCATCCTAAATATCCAGGCGAGCTCCGTGTGGGTTGTATATGTGCGGCAAAAATGGAAGAAGATTATGACTCAACGCGAACGAAGAAAATCCTTAAAAACAGACATATGAGGAAGATGAATTTTCTAAAAAAAGAATGGAACGTCGCTCCAACGGTAATTATGTACTTAAATATAAAGGTAAATATATAACAATAATGCATAGTAAATTCAATAAAGATTTCCTTGGTGTAGTTTACGATTGAGGCTCAACATGGGAATATAAGCATAAGAGAATTTGTGAATTAAGAACGGCAAAACTGACCGCATTTGATATTTATGATAACTAATTGATTTAGCAAAAGTGTTTTAGAAAAGAGTTATTGTAATTAAAGAAAAGTAAAGATGATAAAAGGGTATGGAGCTTAGGGAGACAAAATGAATAATAAATCAAAAGAGATAACAGGGTACTTTAGAAGCGCAGTTGCTGCTCAAGCAAATATGGGCATCGATTTTAAGGTTGATAATTATTACATTCTTGACCCAAAAGAAGTGATGCGAGGGAAAATCAACCCTACTGTCTGTAAGAATATATTTACTGAGGTAAATAAGAGTACTTTTGATGATGAAAATGAAGCAAAGAAAAAATCTCTTCTAAATGTCATCATTTGTGCTAAAACAATAAAAACAATTTATGAGGCAAATGAAAAGGTACAAGATGAAATTGAGGAACTAACTGGAGTATACTATATCCCCGCAATTCTTAATGAAGAAAGCTTGCTGTTATTTGATGAGGGAGACAAAAAACTCCCATGGTTTCCAAGAGAGTATCTGGTACCTATGCTGGAACCCAAATTGGCAATTGGAGAAGCCGAAACGGTTGATAATTTTATGAGTAATCATGTAGACCGGGTAGAGAAAATTAAATCCTGGTCAGATTATGCTACTTTTTTTACGGAACTATATGAGTCTGTTACAGAATCTGAATTTAATCAAAACATAATCCGAAATATGGATGCCAAGGAACCGTTTTTTGAACTTGAGAATCATGTATATGTTTTTTTAGATAAAACTGTTTATTCGACTTTTCATATCATGAATTTATATAATCATCTGAAGGAAGATGATAAGCCCAATGCTCTTTACGATAATTTCATATCTACACAAATAACAAATACAATCCCGCTCATAAAAAACGATTTGACAAAAATGCAGGTACATTGCGGGCAGATGGGCGGGGAATATCCTTTGTCACCGTCCCAAAGAGAAGCTGTCAATCATTTTAATTGCACGAGTGTTGGTGAGATATTAGCGGTAAATGGCCCACCGGGTACAGGAAAAACAACTCTGTTGCAAACGATAGTAGCAGATATGTATGTGAAAAGAGCGATAAAAAAGGAGAAGGCTCCGCTTATTGTAGCTTCTTCAACGAACAATCAGGCGGTAACAAATATCATTGCCTCTTTCGGAAATATCAAAAAGATAGGTATATCTAATTTAGAAAATAGATGGATTGGGGGAGTGAATAGCTTTGCCTCCTATTTTCCGTCTTTCTCAAAGGTAAAAGAAGCAAAAAGCAAAGGGTATCAGTACACTAATCAAAAAGGAGAATATTTCATCTCTGATGTTGAAGATAAAGATAATATCGAAAAATCGAAGGTCAAGCTGATAGAATGCTGCAATAAATATTTTGAAAGCGAGTATAATAGTATAACTGCTTGTCAGGAGAAATTGCATGAAGAGCTGTTATTCATAGAAAAGAGTAAAATAGCATTGCTTTCACTTGCGCATGAAGCTTCTCAATATGATTTAAATGGTGAAACTATTGATGAATACTTAAAATATTTGCTTCAACAAATTGAAGAAAATCAAACAGCGAGCTCCAACATTCAAAAAAGAATCATTGACTGGGAAAACTGTTATAAAAAGATACCTTTCTATCTCAAATGGTTAAAGTTTATAAAAAGTTTTTCAAGGAAAATACAAACAGTATTCAGGCTATTTATAAACGATGAAGAGCAGAGCTTTCTAAATGAATATATGAGCTTGGACGAAATCAAAGAAAAATATAGCTGGTTGTATGCTGAGTGCAATACAACAATTTCTGACCTTAAGAAGAAAAAAATTGTGATTGAAAAAATAAAAAGCCGATATGACAATGAACTAGAGCAGTTACATCAGCACAATATCGAGTTACATAGTGAAAAAGATGAAAAGTATAAGCTCGATCTTGATTACATAAACGGCTTGCTTGATAAAAAGCATAGATATATGGAGTTTTGGCTGGCAGTTCATTATTATGAGTGCAGGTGGACCAGTGGAGAGGATGAACTATCTGAAAAGCAGAAAGGCACTAACTTTATAAATGTTTTGGAAAAGTTTTATAATAGGCTCAGCATGATTACTCCTTGCCTGGTTATGACATTCTACATGTTGCCAAGGCAGTTCATGGCATTCGGAGAACAAAAAAACTTTTTTATGTATAATTACATTGATTTGCTCATCGTAGATGAAGCCGGTCAAGTATCTCCGGAGATTGCAGCAGGAGCGTTTTCGCTTGCAAAAAAATCCGTAGTCGTTGGTGATGTTTATCAGATAGAGCCAGTATGGAGTGTGAACAGCGCACTGGATAAAGCCTTGGCGGTGTCAAGTGGGGCAATACAATCCGTAGATGAATTTGAATTACTGGAGCATACCGGATTAAACAGTTCTCGCTCCAGCGTAATGAAAGTTGCTGCCAAGTGCTGCAAATATGAAAAATTTGATGAGAAAGGCCTGTTCCTTAATGAGCATCGGCGCTGCTATGATGAAATTATTGACTACTGCAACAGACTGGTTTATAAGGGAAATCTCCAGCCGATGAGAGGAAAGGGCAAGGAAGACGAAAAGCTTGCTATAAAGCACTGGCCGCAAATAGGTTTTAAGCAAATTGATTCAGAGTATTCCAGCAGGAAAGGCAGCAGCAGATTAAACCACTTAGAAGCGGAACAGATTGCAGAATGGCTGAAAAATAATTTCAAACTCATTGCAAATGCTTATCCTAAAGAGGAGAGAGAAAGTTTAATTGGAATTATCACACCATTTAAAGCGCAGGTCGAGTGTATAAAGTCAGAACTAAAAAAGCAGATGCCGACCAATCATTCAAAGATAAGCGTTGGTACGGTACATACTTTTCAAGGGGCAGAAAGAAAAATTATTATACTGTCAACAGTATATGGAAACCAGGACGGATGCTTTTTCATTGATGCAAACAAGAGCTTGATGAATGTTGCGGTATCCCGTGCAAAGGATAACTTTTTCGTATTCGGAGACATCAACTGTTTGAAAGATGCACCAAATAGTGCAAGTGGATTACTGAAAAAATGTATCTGTTCAAATGTTATATAAACATATGTTGATATTTAAGGGGGATATGGCATGTATATTTCAAATATTACAATTAAAAATTATAGGGGTTTTAATGAGGCGAAAACTATTGAACTAAATGAGAAGCTAAATATACTTATTGGACATAATAATTCTGGAAAAACTTCAATTATTAAAGCACTACAAATTTTGTTTGATACTTCATATTCAAAGCGCTTAACTATAAATGATTTTAACAGAAAAATATCTATTGACGAATTAAAAACAAATCCTCCTCACATTAAAATATCTTCTGTTCTTAAAGAAAGTGAAGATGAAAAGGAGTATTCGGATGATATTGTTTTAGTTTCTACTATGCTTACTAAAATCGAACGCCCATATGAAGCAAAAATTACATATGAGTTTTTTCTTCCTGAAAAAGAAATCGAAGAGTATAAATCAACTATGACATCTATTGCAAGCATAAAAATTGAAGATTATTGGAATGAGATAGAACACTCGTTCTTGAACAAATATGTATGGAAACTTTATGGTGGTGATGAGAAGCTAAGGACAGTAGCTGACAATGATATATTAAATAAATTTGACTTTGAGTTTTTACAACCAATTAGGGATGTTGAAAGAGATTTAAGTTCAGGGAGCAATTCCCTTTTAAAAGATGTTATCGATTTTTTTATAGATTATGATATTAAAAATGATAAAACTAAAGATAAAGATACTGTTAAATCGGAGTTGCAAAAGGTTAAACGTGAGTTTTCTGATTCAGCACAATTATTAATGGATGGATTACAAAAGAGACTAATATCCGGAGAAAAGCAGATTGTAACATATGCCGATAATACTGGTGCAACCTTCGATGAAACAACGCCACATTTTGATGGAAATCTTAATGAAACATCACTTTATTCGGCCTTAAAACTCACCTTAGAAAACAAGGTAGGCATTAAGCTACCTCCTTCTAATAACGGCTTGGGTTACAATAATTTAATTTATATTGCTTTGTTATTAGCACGAATGCAAAAAGATGCAATGGGTGAGTATTATGGAAGTAATGCAAAGCTGTTTTCAGTATTGGCAATTGAGGAACCAGAGGCACATTTACATCCAACAATGCAATATAAATTTTTAAAATTTTTGAATGAAAACATGAAGTCAAATGTTCGGCAAATATTTATTAGCACACATTCTCCAAATATAACAGCAGCATCAAAATTAGAAAATTTGATTGTTCTAAGTAAAGAAAATGAAAAGATCGAGGTTGCATACCCAGGGCGTGTATTTGACGCGAATAATAAAAAGGATAAAGCATCAAAGGCATATGTAGAAAGATATTTAGATGTAACAAAATCAGATATGCTATTTGCGAAAAGAATCATCCTTGTTGAAGGTATCAGTGAACAATTGTTGCTACCAATTTTCACCAACTATTTAAAAAGTGATTTAATCGATAGCCATGTAGCTGTGATAAATATTGGCGGTAGGTATTTTGCACACTTTTTAAAGCTTTTTGATAGAGATAAAAGTCAATATGCGATTAGTAAAAGAGTTGCTGTAATAACGGACTTAGATCCTGTTAGAAAAGAAGCTGGAGTTAAAGGTGCGAAGTTTATTTCTTGTTATCCGTTTGAACTAAACAGGGATAGTAGTTATGAGTATATGGCAGCATCCAATACAATAACAGACCTTTATTCAGATAAAGGAAAGGACATATGCGTTTTTACTCAACCTAAGAATACAGGATGCACTTTTGAGTATGAGATGCTATTACATAATTCAACATGCAAAGAGTTAATAGTTCCGAGTATTGTGAATAGTGATATAATGGAAATGCTAATGGCAAATTACTCAAAGGGGTTTGACGAACTTATATCATATGTTGGAAATGGTAAAGAATGCATACGAATAATTGATGGACTAAAAGAAAGTAAAAATAAGGATCAGTTGATTGCGGCACTATATCTCAACTTTGTCAGCAAAGCGGAATCAGCTCAAGATATCGCAGGAATTCTAAATGAAAAAATAACTGATTATCAAAAAGGCACATTTGTATTTAATATCCCACCATATATTGAGGAGGCTATCAGATGGATTCAAATGAAATAATTTTATTGAAAGATAGCCATGAACAAATTGATATCGAGTGTCACTTTAAAGTCAATGCAGGACCGGGTGCAGGTAAAACAACTTGGCTTATTAATCATATAAAAAATGTTGTGCAGCACTCAGCTCGTCTTGGAAAAATAAAGAAAATTGCTTGCATTACGTATACGAATATTGCAACAGATAAAATATTGGATAATCTTGGAGAAGCCTGTGAAAATGTTGAAGTAAGCACCATTCATGCTTTTTTATATAAGAATGTTGTAAAGCCATACATCTCTTTCTTGAACATACCTGAATTAGATATTACTAAGATCAAGGGGCATGACGAATATGTCCCAAATAAATCAATATTATATAAGGTGAAAGTGGAAACAAATCAGCAAAGTTACCTTGCAGATAGCGATCTACTGGAAGCTTTATTGGATTTACAATGGAGGTTTGATAAAAAAGGTACATTGCAAATTGCGCCACGCAAAGTCTATAAATTTAAAATAAAAAAAGAAACGTATCTTATTTACAAAAAGATTTGTTGGAGCAAGGGAATATTAGCTCATGATGATGTTTTATATTTCAGTTGGCTGCTTCTTGATAAGTTTCCATCAGTATTAGAAATTATAAGAGCGAGATTTCCTTATTTATTTATAGATGAATTCCAAGATACAAATCCAATTCAGGCAGAAATACTAAAAAAGATAAGTGAAAAAGAGAGTATTATTGGAGTCATTGGTGACAAAGCACAATCAATATATAAATTTCAAGGTGCAGATGTTTCTCAATTTGTTAATTTCAAACTAAATGGAATGAGAGAGTATAAAATTGAGGGAAATCATCGGAGTACAGAAGAAATAATTAATATTATAAATATAGTAAGAAATGATGCTGGACTAATTCAGTATAGTCCGGAGAATAAACATGGATGTAAGCCGAGAATACTTATTGGGGATGTTATATCAACATATAATTTAGCGAAGCAAGATTGTGGGACAAAAACTTTATGGACATTATCTTATAGAAATATAACATCTAACTGTTTGAAGAAAGGATTTAATGAACAGTCAGAAAGTATTATGCTAGAAGATATTATTATAAATGATAGTAATGCTCTTCGAGCCAAGCAGATTTATTATATTTTATCTTCGATTGAATATGCTCGTGAAAATAAAGTTAAAGATGCCATTAAATTAATGAAAAGAGCAATACACGATGATAATGTAGATAAGGAAGCATTAGTACAATTACAATATTTTTTAAATCATTATGATCAGTTTAAAAACAAAACAATAACTGAATTTTATTGTGACTATATTAATGAAAAGGTCTTTAGTAAAAGCAAAATTTCAAAGGGAAAGCCTAAAGAGTATTATGATTCAAAAAAATATATGGAGCTGGCATTGGCAGTTAGAATAAATGATGATGACAGTGCTCATCGAACTATTCATAAGGCAAAGGGTGATGAGAATGACTGTGTGATGGTTATAATTCCTGAAACAGATGATATAGAAAAAAGCTTGGGTTTCATTTTGAATCCGGATATTACTTCTGAGCTTAATAGAGTATATTATGTCGCCCTTAGTAGAACAATGGAAAAACTTTTCATTTCTATACCTAGTATGGATGATAAAATTGAAAAAAACTTGACGCTGATTGGATTCGAAATAGTAAAATGTGCGAATACTCAACTTGCTTAAAATTAGATATTTTAAATTGAGAAGGTATTATTTTTAAGTGATAAATTTTTGTATTGGTACGGGAGGAATCCATTGATACAAAGGAGCTCCCCAAAAGACCAGATCATACTCGTACAGTTCGACCTGTAATTCTTCGGTACAGGAATTGCTGAAGGGTCTGGAATTTTTAAAATAAATATTATTATTTAATGAGACCGAAATAACTCGTTTGCTTTGTCATTAATTCAAAAGCAGACGAGTTATTTACCATACCTGGGTAGTAAATAGACAAGTACTCTGTGAGACAAAAGGGTGCTTATTGATTATTGTGGTATCCTGCTATAGGAGGTGGTTTCATGATGCAATCTTAGATTGAAAAGGCGGTTTTGTACGTTGAGGAGAATCTGGCAGAAGATCTTACTTTAAATGATGTGGTGCAATACTGTGGGTATTCACCACATTATGTTTCAGTTTGTTCCACCATGCTTTGGCAGAAACGTTAAAAAGCTATATAAAAAGCGTCTGCTGCTGTTCGAATGAAACGGCAGAGTCAATCAATGAATATGAAATTAAGATGGGAGGAATGTAACATGAAGAAGCATCCAGAATGGCTTAAGTTTATGAAGGAACAGTATCCACATGGTACGCGAATCAGGCTTATCGAAATGAATGATTCCTATTCTCCTGTGCCGCCTGGCACTGAAGGAACAGTCAATTTTATTGATGACCAATGTCAGCTCCACATAGATTGGGATAACGGACGCACTCTTGCCCTTATCCCCGGTGAGGATCGGTTCTGTGTGATTCAAAAGCAGCTTCAGACATTGAAGCTATACATGCCACTTACCGTCAGACTCTGTGAGAAGAACGAATGGGGAGATACGGAGAATGAACCGTTAGAGCTTGACAACCGAACCGCACTGGCTCATGAAAATGATATAGTTGCCGCTCTTTTGAAGGCGCGAATGCCACAGGAAGCAGAGCGCGGTCTCATGGAATACTATGATGAGGATGACAGTATCAACAGAAATGTCCAGTCCTATGTCTTTACGGTAGAACCAGTTGACGGCAAATTGATGGGAGTAGCTGAGTGCCGGGTACATGGTGAACTGACCGCCGAGGAACTTGATCTGTTTAAGGAGTCAATAATTGGTCAGGCTGCAGATGGGTTCGGCGAAGGTTTTGAGCAGAGGCCGATTAAAACTTCGGCTGGAGAAATCTATGTTAGTTTATGGAACGGTGGAAGTAGCTGGAGTATAATGACACAGGAAGAACTGGAACAGGGGCAGCAGATGGAGGGTATTCAGTTTGGATAACCAGTCTCACATATTCATAATATTTAATTTGCGTTCATTGGTTTCAATGGAAACTAAGAGACGCTCTTTTTTTTACGACCTAATAACAAAATAATTAAAAATGGGCGCTGTCTTTGAAAAAAGATGGTGCCTTTTTTATTTTCAGCGAAAGGAGTGCAAGGCATGAATAAAAATACAAAACCAACAGAAAGAAAAGGAACGGGAGCAACCAGTTTACCCAAACGTTATGGTGTCTCACTGCCACAGGATCTTTCATGCTGTGATG
>Ga0316602_10000556_pt1 | contig 17526 bp, 20 predicted proteins | sample OWC_soil_day10_C_FD_203103 | JGI IMG/M metagenome (GOLD analysis project Ga0316602, IMG submission 203103) | Wetland soil microbial communities from Old Woman Creek delta, Ohio, United States - OWC_soil_day10_CT | ecosystem: Environmental > Terrestrial > Soil > Wetlands | place: USA: Ohio... | reverse complement strand
GTGTTACCTGCTATTGGAAGTACTTCAACACTTCGTGGAATGCTATTGCCTTGCTTTACCCTTGGAGTCACGTTTACCCCTCAGTACATCAAACTTTTGAGACAGAATATCATTGAAACCTTGAAAAAAGATTTTGTAAGAGCTGCAAGAGCAAGAGGCATCTCGGAAATTAGAATCTTTTTTTTTCATATTCTCAGAGATGCATTTACACCGGTTCTGACACTGTTTGGAATTTCTTTAGGAGAATTATTAGGTGGAGCAACGATTACCGAACAAATTTACACCATGAAGGGGCTGGGGATGTTATCGCTGGATGCAATTAAACATGCAGATATATACATGATTCAGGCGTATTTGCTTTTGGTTGGAATCTGTATTTTCATATCCAATGCGTTGGTAGATGCTGGTTGCAGAGTATTAAATCCCGCTATTGACATAAAGGGGGCAGAGAAAAAATGAAAAAATTAGCACGGAAAGATAGAATTTATATTATTGTATTCATTTCATATCTGCTTTTGTTGATTTTTGGGAAATATTTTACACCGTATGATCCAAATCAAGCTGATATGACCAAAATGTTTGCATCATTTTCGGCGAACCATTTACTTGGAACGGATAATTTAGGCCGAGATGTGTTTTCCAGAATTATTGCAGGGGGTCATACCTCTGTATTTACTTCACTTATGGTAATATTAATTTCTCTTGTGACAGGAGTTGCCCTTGGATTGATTTCTGGATACTTTGGCGGAGCAATTGATTGGATTATCATGAGAATGGTTGATACCTGTATGGTATTTCCGGCAACGATTATTGCCATCATTGTAAGTGGAATCCTGGGTGGTGGAACATGGAATGTTATTATTTCCATTGTTTGTGTAAAATGGTTTCAATATTGTCGTGTATCCAGAAGTATCATTGTAGCTGAGAAAGAAAAAGAATATGTCATGTCAGCAAAACTGGATGGCATGAAATCACATAGCATCATGTTTAAACATTTACTGCCTTTTGTAACAAGTAATGTGATGACGCTTGCTGTAGTAGATATCGGAAGGGTGGTATTAACTGTTGCATCGCTTTCTTATCTCGGCTTTGGTATACAGCTTCCAAATGCAGAATGGGGCTTGATGCTAAATGAAGGTAAACAATTTTTTTCTACCCATCCGATTATTATGATAGTACCTGGTGTTACTATTTTCATGTCCGTTATGATTTTTAATTTTTTTGGAAGTCGGATTCAACAGATGGTTGATGTTGAAAATAAGAAAGAAGATTAACAGGTGATCAATTATGTCATTATTAGAAATCAAGGATTGGGAAATATCATATAAAGGCAATCCGCTGGTAAGGGGAATTAACATATCACTGGAACGAGGCCATTGTACGGCAATCATTGGTGAAAGTGGAAGTGGAAAGAGTATTACTGCTTCTGCGATTGGAAGAATATTGCCAAATGGTCTTTCCATCACAAAGGGGAGTATTTTATTTGATGGAAAAAATCTTGCAGATATTTCCGAAAAAGAAATGAGAGAAATCCGAGGTAAAAAAATATCTTACATCTTTCAGGATTATCAGGGTGCATTTACTCCATTTATAAAGGTCGGAAAACAGTTTCATGAAACGATAAACAGCCATGAAAAAATGGATAAGGATAAGCAAAAGAAGCTGATTTTATCCAAAATAGAGAGTGTAGGATTAGATGCGGAACGAGTTTACAATTCCTATCCATTTCAGATGAGTGGAGGACAGTTGCAGCGCTGTGCAATAGCACAGGCAATGATTCTGGAACCAGATCTGCTGATTGCAGACGAGCCTACCACTGCACTGGATTCTGTATCTACTATCAATGTATTGCAGCTCATGAAAAAAATCAAGGAAGAATCAAATTGTACAATCCTGTTTATCTCCCATGATTTGAGAACTGTAAAAAAATATGCCGACGAATTGGTTATCATGTATAAGGGCAGGGTGGTAGAAAGAGGAACCACAGAAGAAATAGTTGCGCATCCTAAACATATTTATACAAAAAATCTATTCGCGTCAATTCCACCGCTGCGGAATGTACCGGAACGATTACCATTGCTGAATATTCCGGAGAATGTTGATCTGACAGAAGTATAATGAATTTCTGGAGGTGAAAGAGAGGAAGAACTACCTGGAATCACATATATATAGATTTGTTACAAAGCAGAATAAATAGAGTGAAACAATTTTGGAGGAAATTATATGCTTGGAAACATCGAAGACGAATGGGAATTTGCAACAAAATTACTGAGTGAAGGTGCTTATTTCACCAAGGAAACCAGTCATCCAGAGGCACTGCCAATTCATATGTCAACAGCACATAATGTGGCAGACTTAGATGACTTACAAAAACGCTATGATGAAGGTGGTTTTTGTTACAACAGGAACCGCAATCCTAACAGAAGCGCATTGATTGATCTTATGAACTGTTTGGAAGGAGGAGAGACATCCATCGCATGTTCTTCTGGGATGGGAGCAATATCCAGCGCAATAATTGCAAATACAAAACAGGGGGATCATATCTTATCAGACCGTACCCTGTATGGTGAGAGCATTGAGATATTTACGGATATTCTGGGTAAATACGGAGTAGAGACCACTTTTGCAGATTTTACAGATTTGGAAGATGTGGAATCAAAGATTCAGAAAAACACCGTGATTTTCTATACAGAGACAGTGGCAAATCCACTCATTGCAGTCCCGGATTTAAAAGCAGTTTCAGAACTTGCAAAAAACCAGAAAGCACTTTTGATCGTAGATAATACATTTATGACAGGAGCATTAGTACAGCCACTTTACTTAGGTGCAGATTTAGTAGTCAACAGTCTGACAAAATTTGCGAATGGACATTCAGATGCTGTATGCGGTGCCGTCACCGGAAAAAAAGAACTGATTAAGAAAATCTATGATTTACAGGTGCTGCTTGGAACCCAGGCAGATCCATTCAGTTCCTGGCTGGTAAGTCGTGGAATTCGAACACTTGACCTGAGGGTGAAAAAACAGAGTAAAAATGCGGAAGCATTGGCAGAGGCATTGGAGGCTTGTCAATATGTAAAAAAGGTTCACTATCCAAGCTTGAAAAGTCATGCAGAGCATGCGATCGCTGAAAAAGAGTTTGCACCATATTATGGTGGGATGCTGAGCTTTGAAATTGATGAGGATTGGGATAAAATGAATCTTTTCTTTCGAAGCATGAATCTGGCACATTATGCCATGACGCTTGGAGGATACCGCACAACACTTTCTTATCCGGTCATGTCCTCCCACGAGAGTGTGCCAGAAGAAGAACGATTAAAAATGGGAATTACCAATGGATTGCTAAGAGTATCTGTGGGAATTGAAGAAGAAAAAGATATTATACACGATTTTCTGCATGCACTTGAAATTGCATATGGTAAATAAATAACAGGAGTGCTATATGGAGCTGAGGGAAGAAATAAGGCAATTAGTGAATTCCATGATCAAAAATCACGTAAAAACAGAGTATTACCGCGAACCGGTTATCGGATATGCGAGTGCATCTGATCCTTACTATGAGAAGCTGGATGAAATAATTGGTAATCCACAAATTCGACCTTATCAGATGCTGACAGGGGCCAAAACGGTGGTGGTCTTGTTTATTCCATATTCAAAAGTTATCTATGATGACATGTTAAGAGGACAGCTTACATCTGCCATATATTCGGATGCTTATATGGTTACGAATGATCTTCTCGATAAAAGTATGCAGGAAGTGGCAAAGCTGTTGGAACATAAGGGATATCGTGCAGTTCTGGATCCGCCGACAGAAAACTTTGATCATGTGACAAAAACCGCAAGGTGGGGCCATAAATCCAATGCAGTTATTGCTGGTATTGGAACCTTTGGGCTAAATCATCTTCTGATTACAAAAAAAGGCTGTCTGGGAAGGCTGAATTCACTGGTTACGGATGCATGGATATCTCCTACGGCGCGTACCGATCATCAATTCTGTTTGTTTTTTCAATCGGGGAAATGCAAAGCCTGTGTAAGGAAGTGTCCATCCGGAGCAATCTGTTCCGATGGGATAATTGATAAATACCAATGTGATGCTTATTTGGAAGGAAAGAATATCAGTGACTGGCAGCAGGGATGTCCTATGTGTCAGACAGGACCTTGCGCGATGCGTGGATTCTAGAAAGAGAGGTAAGTCAGATGAGTGTATACACAGAGGCAGAACATGCAATTGCCTTAACGGATACCCTTGCATGGCAGAAAAAGCCACCTCAAAAACCAGAGGAATACTATCAGTATGGACAATACCAGTTTCGGTTAAAGGATTATAACGAAGCGTATACCTATTTTACTTTGGCAGCAGAAAAGGGATATGGACTGGCATGGTTTCATATAGGAGAATGTATTCGAAGGGAATATTTGGATGAAGGTATCTTAACTGTAAAGCTAACAGCAGAACAATGTTATCAAAAAGCTTGGGAAAATCTGAATCAGAAACATGCAGTGCAGGACATGATGCTATATCAGCGTGCATGCATGCTCCGATATGGCTTAGGAACAAGTCAGGATACGCAGAAAGCATATGAGATATTTCAAAATTTATGTGAGAACTACCAGAATTATACCGAAAAGGATTTTGTGGTGAATACAGAATACACCATTCGGGGTTCTGTTGCAGATAAAGATACCACACCGTGTAAATCATTGTCGGGAAGCGTCTTATTTGAATTGGCGAACTATAAGGCAGAAGGTATAATGCCAGAATTAAAAAATATTCAGGAAGCTAGAAAATTACTAAAAAAATCTTATGATTTTCACTGTGAAGATGCACTTTTTCTGGATTATGAAATCAGAAAGAAAGAATATGATACCTATGAATATCAGAACGATATCCGTCAGCTATATAGTTTTCGAATCGGACAGTATGGACGTATTACAGATGTTCACCCAACGAAAAAGGCATATTTAAGGCTTATTGAAATGTATGAAGCTGGTTATCCGGGAAATCAGGAACTAAGAGATCAGGAATTTAAGGCAAAGGCAGAATATTTCCGGAAGAAATTGAAGGAAAAGGAGTTTGTGAAATGAGAATTGAATCACATCCGATTATAGATGATTTTAAAAAAGGAAAAAAAGTCGCATTTACTTATAATGGAAAAGAATTAGAAGGATATGAAGATGAACCCATTGCAGCAACATTAAAAGCAGCGGGTATTGAGATTCACCGATACACCAGAAAGAATCATGAGCCAAGAGGAATTTATTGCGCAATTGGAAGATGTACAGATTGCGTCATGGTAGTGGATGGAGTACCAAATATCCGAACCTGTATGACCCCGCTGAAAGGAGGAATGGTCATTGAAACACAATATGGTCTTGGAGCAAAGGGGGCAGAGTCATGAAAAGATATCATGTGATTGTAATCGGAGCAGGACCAGCAGGATTATCTGCGGCAATTGAGGCCGCCTCCCATGGAATGACCGTAGGTCTGTTTGATGAGAATGCAAGACCCGGCGGACAATTATTTAAACAGATACATAAGTTTTTTGGCTCGAAGGAACATAAGGCGAAAATCAGAGGTTTTCGAATTGGGGAAGAACTGTTAGCTGAGGCAGAGAAATTAGGGGTTGAGGTACACTTGAATTCCACTGTTATGGGAATCTATTTTCCAATGAATAAGATTACCGTTTCGAACGGAGAGAGTACCACCAGCTATAGTGGAAACAATATCATTCTTGCAGCAGGTGCTTCTGAAAATGCCATTCCGTTTGATGGCTGGACACTTCCGGGAGTCATGGGTGCAGGAGCTGCACAAACATTGATGAATTTACATGGTGTACAACCGGGAAAACGAATTCTGATGGTTGGCAGCGGCAATGTTGGTCTTGTGGTTGGATTTCAACTGATTCAGTCAGGATGTCAGCTGGAAGCAATTATTGATGCAGCACCAAAGATTGGTGGATATGGTGTACATGCTGCAAAGGTTGCCAGAACCGGAGTTCCATTCCTGTTATCCCATACCATCGTACGGGCAGAGGGAACAGAATCTGTCACAGGCGCAGTGATTGCACAGGTAGACGAATATTTCCAACCGATTCCGGGAACGGAACGTCATTTAGATGTAGATACGATTCTGATTGCGACAGGATTAACTCCAATGTCAAAGCTGGCAGAAATGACTGGATGTGATATGAAAGAAATGGGCGGAAAAGTTCCAGTCGTTGATCAATATGGAATGACATCTATAGAAGGGTTATATGCGGCAGGAGATGTATCCGGTATAGAAGAAGCTTCCTCAGCAATGATTGGTGGAAGAATTGCTGCATTGGCAGCAGCTGCAAAAGATGGTTATATTGAACAGAACGAATTTGAAAAAAGTTATTCCGATTACCAGTCCTCCTTAGAAAAACTGCGGAAAGGAATGTTTGCAAAAGAAAACCGTGGAAAGACACTGGCAGTAACAGATGAGGGATTACCAATCTCCACGAATCTTTTAAAACATGGTTTTTTGGATGAGGAAGAAATTACCAGTTATCCGGGAATGACATCCAGACAAGGAATTCATCCAGTGATTGAATGTACCCAGAATATTCCATGTAATCCATGCCAGGATGCCTGTAAATTCGGGTGTATTCAGGTTGGGGCCGACATTACTAGACTTCCAATAGCAGATGTTAAGAGTGAATGCAAAAACTGTGGAATGTGTGTTGCAGCGTGTCCGGGACAGGCGATTTTCCTTGTCGAGGAGGATTGCGGAGATCATATGGCTGCCGTGACATTACCATATGAGTTTCGGCCTCTTCCAGAAGTGGGAGAGAAGGGATATGGTCTTTCACGACGCGGAGAAGAGATCTGTCCGGCAACGGTGTTAAACGTCCGGCTCAATCCGGTTTTTGACCACACTGCTATCCTCACGATTCAGGTACCGAAGGAAATGGCTATGAGAGCAAGATTTTATCGTGGTAGCAGAAAGGACTAGAAAGAAGATGAGAAAACTTGATGATAGAAATATAGATTTAGGAGAAATAATTCCAGAATTGGATGACCATATCATCATTTGCAGATGTGAAGAAATTACAAAAGGTGAGATTCGTGAAGCAGTTCATATGGGAATGTTTACCATGACAGAAGTAAAGCGGCTGCTTCGTCCCGGAATGGGGCTATGCCAGGGGCAGACCTGCTCCAGGTATGTTAGAAATATTATTGCAAAAGAATTGGGGGTCTCACCACTTGAGATAGAAGACAATGTTGCCAGACCACCAATGCGACCAATTGAATTACAGGTATTTGGAAATGAGGTGGAATCAGAGTGAGCGTTAAAATAGCAGATGTAATTATCATAGGTTCTGGCATTGTAGGATCTTCAGCAGCCTACTACTGCCGAAAAAAAGGACTGTCTGTCATTGTGTTAGAGGCAGAGATTATTGGACATGGAGGCTCAAGTCGAAATGGCGGCGGTGTGCGGCAGTCTGGACGCGACGCAAGAGAACTTCCGCTTGCCATGTATGCAGTGAAGCATATCTGGCCAAATCTGAAAGAGGAACTTGGAGTAGATCCGGAATATATGCAAAAAGGCTACTTAGTGTGTGGTTACAATGAGGAGCATAAAAGAGGAATCGAAAATCGAATCAAGGTTGCAGCCGCAGCAGGAATTGAAATGACATTGTTACAAGGAAAAGATATCCAAGAAGTTAATCCCTATGTATCGGAGCATGTTACCTGCGCAGGCTGGACTCCATCAGATGGAAGTGCCAATCCGTTAACAGCAACTCTGGGATTTTACAAAAGAGCAAGAGAACTTGGAGCACAGTACTACACGCATGAGGTGGTAGTGAAGCTTCAGATAGTAAGAGGCAGTGTGAAAAGAGTTCTTACAGAAAAGGGCAATGTTTATGAAGGCAGTCAGATAATTGTAGCGGCTGGGTATGAGGGAAGAAATATTATTAAAACAGTGGGACTGGATGTTCCCGTCTATCCTCGTCTGGTGGATGTCATAATCACGGAGGCAGCAGCTCCAATGTTTGATCATATGATTGGTGGAATGTCAGGTTTCTATGGGCATCAGACGAACCATGGATCGTTCGTATTTGGTAATAGTACAGGCAGAGAGCAGACGCTTGGATGCTATGCTGATAAACTGTATTCTACCGCATATAATCCAGCATTTATCTGCAATACGGTTGGAGTTGATATTCCAGCGTTAAAGCCGCTTAAAATCATAAGAACCTGGAGTGGATGGATTGATATGTGCACGGATGGAGTGCCAGTTATTGGTGAGGTAAAGGATTTACCAGGAGTGATTTTAGATATAGGTTCTACGGGGCATGGCTTTTGCCCGGGTCCGGCAGTCGGTCAGACTTTAGCAGAAATTGCAAACGGAGAAGAGACCTCTGTTGATATTTCAAAACTTGCGTATGAACGATTTGATTATGCGACAAAAAGTAAAAAGTATTATGCATAAATAGTAAAATACAAGGAGGGCGAAATGTTGGATGAAGATTTTGAAGTAAAACCCATCTCCATACCGGAAGAGGAACTAGATGTTACCAATCAGGATATTGCATTTTTTATGGGACGGAATATCCGAAAAGTATATGCAAACGGATTTCATGCAGTCAATAATGTTTCCTTTAGTATTGGCAAGGGAAAATGCCTTGGTCTGGTAGGAGAAAGTGGATGTGGAAAAAGTACCCTTGCAAAATGCATATTGTCTTTAGAGAAAACCAGCGGAGGGCAGATCTGGCTGGATGGAATAGAACGTACACAGGTTCATCTGACAAAAAGTAATGATTGTAACAGGGATATGCAGATTGTATTTCAGAATCCAACTACCGCATTAAATCAAAAACGTAAAATACTGGATTCATTGTTAGAACCACTGGATTATCAGCCCAATATTGTACCAGATTTTCTAAAAGATATCAGAGAGGATCGCAGAGCAATTGGAAAAAGACTTCTGGAAATGATGGATTTGCCGGAGCGCTATCTGGATATGTATCCGTTTGAAATGAGTGGAGGACAAAAACAGCGTGTGACGATTGCCAGAGCTATTAGTGTGAATCCACATCTTATTATTTTAGATGAGCCTACCTCGGGATTAGATGTATCCGTACAGGCAAAGGTGCTGAATCTGTTAAAGGAGCTTCAAAAACAGTTTCATTTGACCTACTTATTTATTTCACATGATCTAAGCGCAGTCAACTTCATGAGTGATAAGGTAATGGTCATGTACAAAGGAGCCATGGTCGATGTTTTTAACAAAGAATCTATTTTTGATGGAAATCGTCATTCTTACACCAGGAAGTTATTAGAAGTATTTGATCCCGACTGTCTTACCTATGCATCCAACCGGTAGAGGCGGCACGGTTTCATAGAAAAATGAAATACAAAGGAGGATCGCTTATGAATTATGTAATAACAATAGCCAGAGGATTTGGCAGCGGAGGAAAAGAAATCGCGGCAAGACTGGCGGATAAGTTAGGGATACCTTGTTATGAAAGGCAGATTCTAACCTTTGCGTCAGAAAAGAGTGGAATATCGGAAGAAGAGTTTGTAAAAGTAGATGAGAAAAAAAGAAAGCACATTCTGTCAACCTTTATGAAAACGCAATCCTTAAATGTTGAGGCAGAACCAGTGGAAAAGGACTTCAAAGGAGATGATAAACTGTTTCATTTTCAGGCGGAGGTAATTCAACATCTCGCAGATACAGAATCCTGCATTATAGTGGGGAAATGCGCGGATTACATATTAAAAAACAGAAAGAATGTTGTTAGCATTTATGTTGAAGCACCACGTGCAGTCTGTGTAAAATCCATTGTAGAGAAGCTGCATGTATCGGAAAAGAGAGCACATGAGCTTATTGCTAAAACGGATCAGTTTCGGGCAAATTACTACGAATATTATACACAAGGTAATTACTGGACCAATCCGGTTAATTATGATATGACATTGAATAGTGATCGTGTAGGAAGAGACCAGTGTGTAGATATTATTTATCAATATTTAAGGATAAAGTTTGGTGAAGAATCTGTCAGATAGAGGATATCAGATTTTAATTTCCAAAAAATAACGTGTAATTAAGATCAAACCAATGGTTTCGGATTCTTAATTACACGCTATTTTTTTAATCGGAGTTACTTAATCAAATACTCTTAAAGCATTTGTGAAATCTGCAATTAAATCTTCTGCACTCTCAATTCCTGTTGAAACGCGCATCAGCCCCCCCGTAATATTCATCTTTTTGCGATCCTCCTCCGGTACATGCATATGAGAAGATAACAGTGGATAAGACAAAGTAGTGCGGATGCCGCCAAGCGTAGGTGCATAATTGGCAATATGCAGTTTATCCATAAATGCATTGATTTTCTCGCGGTTATCTGGCATTTCAAAGCTGAACATACCGGTTGCCTGAGAAGGAGATTGGAATAATTTTTTCCCTAAATCATACTGTGGATGAGTATTGACAGCGGGGTGATTTACAACAGAAACATGTGGATTTTCTGACAAAGCCATGGCAAGTTTTGCTGCGTTTTCACATTGCTTACGGATTCGCAGGTTAGCGGTGTGAATTCCTCTAAATATAATCCAGGAAGCAAATGGGCATCCGGAAGTACCTGTCAGCATTCGGACAGTATGAATCTTTTCATAGAGTGCCATGTCTTTTATGGTAATGGATCCGGCTAGTGCATCGGAATGGCCATTTAAGAATTTGGTTAAGCTGTTGATGACAATGTCTGCGCCCATGGTGATTGGCTTTATACAGATTGGTGTGGTGAAGGTATTGTCTACCATTAATAAGGCATTTGCTTCATGGGCGATTGCTGCAAGTTCTTCAATATCGCAGAGTCGATCGGTCGGATTGCTGGCAACTTCGGTATACAACATCTTGGTGTTTGATTTTACGGCAGCTTTTACAACATCCAAATCATCGAATGGAACAAATTCGGGAGTAACACCGTAATTTACCAAAAGTGAAGTGATGGCATCAAACGTTTCGCCATAAATATTTGAATTACATAAGAAATGATCGCCTGGCTGCAGGAGTGCAAAATATGTAGTAGTGATGGCACCCATACCAGAAGAAAAAATTAAAGTATCTTTGCCTTGCTCCAAGTAAGTAATTACATCGGCAAGTGCCTTGCGGTTCGGGTTTCTGGTACGAATGTAGGTGTATCCCTTGGTATCATAGGTATGCTCGATATGATCCAGATTGCCCATGTTAAATGCGCTTGTCATAAATAAAGGAAATGCTTCCGGAGAAAGATCCATACCGTTTACGTTATGGCCTTCGTAAAGAAGTCTGGTTTCTTCACCAAAAGATATGTCATCAAATTCAAATTTTTCCATATTAAAAAACTCCTTTTCAAATTTTCTTTTTTCATTATAATCTCTATAGCGGATAGAGAGTCAACTGTGAAAAATAAGAAAAGAAGTTGGATTATTGCTTTGTTTTCAATAAAAATTGAAGCTCATAAGGGCAGTAGGTATAATTGACCAGATTGTCTTCGTGTTCATTGGCAATTACATAAGGTGGTGTTTCTACATTTTTAAAGTATTCCTGAATTAGCGCAATGTTCAACTCATCCATATGCCGTAAACGAAAACTAAAGCAAAGGTAGTCGCCGGCAGGAATTGTAAAGATATGTGCTGAATTCGGAGGAGTATTTCCTATTTCAGAGACAAATATAAAATAATTCAAAGGAGCCCAATTCTTACTTATAATGGAATCATAAGGGAGAAGATAGCCAAACTGACGACGAAAACGCATACCATGTATCCCATATTCCGTTTTCATGGAAGCTAATGCGACTTCAATATCTTCAATGGATTCTCCTTGTTTACAAGGCGTCGTTAGAACAGTCCGCTCTGGAAAATGAGCAACATGGGGCAATGCATTGGTGTTTGGAATATTAAGATATTTGAAATAGTCAACATACCACTGGATATCCTCTTTGGTCATGACTAATTCCTGAATCTGCTGATCTATTTTATCCTGTTGATTTTCCAGAAAGCTGATAATGTTATCCACTTTTCCATTAGACATAATCTGCTCAATTTCTGAAAGGGAAAGCCGAAAGCTTCTAAGATATTTAATTCGATCGATGATGTGAAATTGGCTAAAAGAAAAATACCGGTAACCAGTTTCATTATTTATAAAGGCAGGAGCAAGTAAAGAACTATTAGAATAGTTCCGCAAAGTCTGGACAGAGATGCCCATAATCTTTGCAGTTTCGCCGATCGAGTAGAGCCTATCCATATCGATACCTCCTTAAAAATTTTCTTCATTATAAACAAAAGAACTTGAAAAGTAAAGAGAATTAGGGGGATTAAGCAGGAGATGAAATAGCTGAACTAAGAAGTGCGTAATATGAAAGAAAATAACCGCTCCATAAAATGAATGAAAAATCATTTTTTGGAGCAGTTTTAGTAATATTGTAAATAGTTGACGAGGTAAGTACTATAATCAGAACTTAATTTCATGAGTGGTTGGTTCACCTTGTTCAAAAGCATACAGGCTTTCGAAACAGCTCTGAACCATTCCAGCTACATCTTCCTCCGTATAGAATGCAGTATGAGGACTTAATACCACATTTGGGAAAGAACGTAAAATGGCGAGAGTTTCATTGACCAAAACCTTTCCAATCCGATTGTAGTAGTATAATCCATCTTCGTTTTCTAACACATCAAGGCCAGCGGCACCGATTTTTCCGCTTTGGATTCCTTGAATCAGTGCGTCTGAGTCAATAAGATTTCCACGGGCCGTATTAATGATAACAATACCCTCTTTCATTTTTGCAATAGATTCATTGCAAACAATATGATAATTAGCGTTGGTTGCATTCATATGTAGTGTGATTAAATCAGATTCTTTTAAAAGTGTTTCAAAATTCGTATATTCCGCTAATCCTTTAATAGAATCTTTTTGATAGGAATCATAGGCAAGAATTTTACAGCCAAATCCTGAGAGATGCTGAATGACAGTCGCTCCTATTTTTCCGGTTCCAAGCACTCCGATGGTGCAGGAACTAATATCCTTGCCAATCTTATCTTTTAAAGAGAAATCTTGTAATTCCACACGCTTGAGTATGTGCGGTAACTTTCTAAGGCAGGCGAGCATCAGCATGATTGTGTAGTTTGCAACGCCATCCGGCGGATAAGTGGCATTTGAAACACGCATACCAAGCTCTTTGGCTTTTTCCAAATTCACATGGTTGTATCCAACGGAGCGGCAGGTGATATATTTCACTCCAATGGAATGAAATGCTTCCACTAATTCGGCAGACATATCGCAAGGTGTCATACTGACAGCTTCGCACCCTTTTGCCAGAGCTGCATTTTCCAAGGAGGGATAGTAACCCGTATAAACATAGTCAATCCCAAATTCTTCTTTGCACTTTTCACAATAAGCTAATTCGTCATATTCGCGTAAAGCGTAAAAACAGATTCTCATTATTTATGCCTCCATAATATATAAGTTTGTTTCTATGGTAGTATCTATAGTAATTACAGAGTCAAATAAAAATGTAAGTTTGTGTAAAAATTTTAACGTGGGCTGCTTTGATGGCAATCTTATGCTTAATAAGAAGCTTTTGTAGCATCGATATTTTGACATATATTATCTATTCTTATGCAAAGTTGAAATTAGATGATGGTAGAATAAAAAACTTTATCTGTTTTGACCCTGTAGGAATAAAACCTGATTATCAGAACGCTGGGTTTGGACAAAAACTAATTCATTACAGTTTGGAAGAAGCTAAAAAAACGGGTCATACAGTAGTATTTATTACCGGGCATTATAAATATTATTAAAAATCAGGTTTTGAATCAGCCAGTAAATACGGTGTTTTTTTAGACGATAATAGAGCCTGGGAGAATTGACTCCGACGGGTGGAGCGGTCAAAACCCGCTTGCCGCGTATCCAGGCGAGCTGCTCCCTTCCAGTTACCTTTCCCGAGCTTGCTGGGATCTTCTTCGGACAATATTATAGGTTCAAAAGCGTCTAATATGTAATGGTGTTGCAGCTTCTGAAACACGAAAGCCGAGACGATTGTAAAAAGGAATTGATTGTGGTTTTTCAGCAATAACCTCAAGTGTAATGTAATTAGAATATAGTTCCTTCACCAACTCCTTTAGATGTGTTCCAATTTGTTGGTTTTGAAACTTTGGGTGAACAAGAAGATAATGCACATAGGCAACGGCATCTGACGGAAGAAGGCATAAGAGATGTGAGTGCAATGGAATTCTATATGAAGAACCATCAAGATACAGCGCTGAAGGTTACAATCAGCCATTCCATAGAATTGATACAGTCCTTGCAAGATGGATTGGTGGATATAGTATATACCTATATTCCCCTATATAAGGCAGGGTATTTATGTGAGTTATATGCAGTAGATGAATTGGTGCTGGTAACAAGCAGTGACAATGAGCAATATGCAAATGGAATATATAAGGAAGAGCTTAAAAATACAAAGTACTTCTATTGTAACTTTGCATTACAGGAAGTAGGTTTGTCTGTGAGGGAGCTGTTTCCACCGCATTATCATTTTGTATTTGAAATTGATAATAGTACAAAACTTATTTCTTACATTATGGATTTCCCAAGTTCATATGCATTAATTAGTATTTGGGAGCTTTCGATGTCATTCGGGTTTTCAAAGCCCTTAGCAGAGATAATTCCAAGATTTTGAAAACCAAGATAATCACTTAATTGTTGATAAGAATTACTCATACAGTCTGATACAAATGCGTCTTTTTTCCCGGCGACAGATAAGAGAATAGTGCTTTGGATCTTTCTTCCTATTGCACTTTCGGCATAAGTGCGGTCAATGACAGTCTTGAGCTGTGCACTGAAGCCTAAGTAATAGACTGGGGAACAAAGCACAAGGATTTCATTATTTTGCAATGAAGTAATAATTTCCTGCATGTCATCATGGATAGCGCATTCACCATTATGATTTTGGCAGTAGTTGCAGTTGCAGCAGGGGGCTATCTTTTTATCAGCTAATGTAATTTTTGTAATTTCGTTATGTAGTGCTGCTCCTTTGATAAAAGCATCAGCAAGCTTTTCTGAATTTCCATGTCTGCGTCCACTTCCGCAGAGAATCAATATTTTTTTCATAATAAATCGCCTTTCGTATTGTTGTTTTATAAATCACATGTTATCATCTGAATAGACATTTGTAAAATTAATATAATCGAAACAAGATATCAAAAACGTTGATGAGGTGTGCATGGAAAATAGAAATCTATATACGTTTAAAAGAGTATGTGAATTGAATAGTATTACAAAAGCTGCGGGGCAGCTTGGATATGCGCAGTCAACGGTTACTACGCAGATTAAGCTATTGGAAAGTGAACTTGGGGTAAAATTATTTGAACGGTATGGAAATACAATTCGTATTACAGATGCGGGAGAAAAATTATTAGAATATAGCAATGAAATTTTCAGAATTACAGACAGATTCTTTGATGCTATGCAGGAAGAGAAGGAAATATCAGGTTTACTGAGGATAGCGGCAGTAGACTCTGTCTGCATGTCAATTCTGCCCAATATTATTAATCAGTTTATTGGAGAGTATCCTAAAGTAAATATTAAAATTGTATCAGGTGTTGCTGATGAATTGAAGCATTATCTGGCAAGCGGACAGGCTGACATTGCATTTGTACTGGATTTCAATAAACCATCGGATGAATTGAATTTGTTATTGGAAAAGACAGTCGAACTTGGCTTTTACATAGCAGCAGATACGCCGCCGGAATTTACAGGTATATGCCTGGAGGACTTAAAAAAACAGAAATTTGTTTTGACAGAACCGAATTGTCAATATCGGAAAAAATTAGAAGCATTTTTTGAACGGAATGGAATCGAACCGGACATTTTAATGGAGAGCTCCTCAACAGAGTCGATTATTAAGATCGTGGCCAATGGGCTTGGAATAACATATCTGCCTGGATTAGTAGCAAATGAAAGTCAAAAGTTAAAGCGGCTACATCTGAGAGGGGAAGAATATGAAGAGCAGCTGTTTCTACAGCTGCTTATGCACAAGAATAAATGGAAAAGTACAATGATTAGTGAGTTTATCAGAATTTGTAAGAGAAATATATAAACGGATTATAGCTCCCCTCCTCTTGGAATTGCAGAGCGAGGAGATGCTGCCAAATCTTTTGAGGACAAGCTGTTAAAGCCGCAGTTCAAACCAGTTTTTTTCATAATCGATAAGTCCGTCCCTCTTCATCCACGATAGTTCACGGGACAGTGCACTGCGATCTACATCGAGATATTCGGCCATTGCATTTCTATTAAGATGAATAAAAAATGCATGGCGATTTTGTTTTTCAGCTTCTCTTGTTAGGTAAGTCAACACTTTTTCTCTGACAGTCTGCTTTATTAAGCAATCGTTTCGGTCATGCAGTACCAATGCCTTTTCAGCAATGCAGTTAAAAACATTTTGCAACAAACGGTCATGCTTTGGGCAGACTTTCGGACATCTTTTCAGAATACTGTCGAAGGAGATAAATAGTACATCAATATGGTCTATTGCCTGCACAGATACGGGACTTTTCCGCTCCCCGCTGGCAGCCAGCAAGACGCCGATATAGCTGCCTTTTTCCAAAAGCGTGATGATTACGGTTTTTCCGGTTATATCATCTTTTATAGAACGGCCATGTCCTGAAAGCACAATGCCAATATCACTGATTGTATCACCCTCCCACAATATCATTTCATTTTTTTCATATTTCATCTGACGTGTGTGAAGACAGCAAAGCATTGATTCAATATCGTGTGGTGCGATTCCGGCAAAAAGGCTTGTTTGTTCCAATATTTTAGTATCATCAATCATGTCTCCATTATGTTGCGTGTGCAACATACCTCCTGGCCAGATTATATTACAATTAACTCAGGATAACAAGTGTAAATCGGATAAAAAGGCAGTGAACTATGCAGAGGAAGGAGGATAAGGAATGAACATTGTTTTTACCTATGGTCTTTATGTGCTTACGGGAGTTTTATTGATGTTATCATTCATGAAGAGCAAGGCGAAAACCGCGTTGTCGTTAAAAAAGGCATGGAGGATGTTTTTTGGCATACTTCCTCAATTCCTCGCAATTCTGTTCCTAATTGGACTGTTGCTCGCGGTTTTACAGCCTGACACCATACAAGCTATTATTGGTTCCAGATCGGGCATAAAAGGGATTATAGTGTCGGGATTGCTTGGCTCGGTGACTATCATTCCGGCCTTAATTGCCTTTCCCATCGCTTCGGAATTGCTAAAAAATGGCGCGGGTATGATGCAGATTGCGGTTTTTATTTCCACACTGACAACAGTCGGTTTTGCGACAATGCCCATAGAAGTTAAGTATTTGGGAAGAAAAGCAACCCTGCTTCGAAATTTTCTGGCGCTTCTGTTTTCTTTTGCAGTGGCCTATATCATTGGGAGGGTGCTGGGATGATGAAAATATTTAAAAAATACGGTTTCTTAACGGCCATTATAATAGTTAATCTCTTTGCTCTCATATTTTTTCCGCAGG
>Ga0316602_10000553_pt1 | contig 17598 bp, 14 predicted proteins | sample OWC_soil_day10_C_FD_203103 | JGI IMG/M metagenome (GOLD analysis project Ga0316602, IMG submission 203103) | Wetland soil microbial communities from Old Woman Creek delta, Ohio, United States - OWC_soil_day10_CT | ecosystem: Environmental > Terrestrial > Soil > Wetlands | place: USA: Ohio... | reverse complement strand
AATTACACTCAATCGTAGATACGGCAAAGAAAAATCAAATCTCAAGATATAAGACCCTACTGGCAATTGCGAAACTGCCAGTAGAGGATCACTGTACAACTAAAGAACAACCTGAGTAGTTACTTCAAAAAGGATGTTTGTACGCAATTATCCTTATAGAACAAGAAAGTCACGCACTCCCTGACGCTCTTTATTCAAGAATTGTCAGAAGGAAGTGCGTGACTTCGTCACTTTATCTCAGGAAAGTATTTAGTATTGTTCTTATTGTATGGCGGCAATCAGTTCGTCGGCCGAAACAAGAGTTTGCTCGCCCGTTTCCATGTTTTTGAGTGTCACCTTACCTTCATTCATCTCATTTTCACCCACAATGGCAACAAACGGGATATTCTTTGCATTTGCGTAACTCATCTGCTTTTTCATCTTTGACGAATCAGGGAATATCTCAGCTCTAATACCGGCCAAACGTGCTTGAGACAATATAGGAAGAGAATAAGCTGCTTCCTTATCACCGAAATTAACGAAAAGCAGTTGCGTACCATTAACGGCTTCTTTTGGATAGAGCTCTAATTGGTTGAGCACATCAAAGATACGATCGGCTCCAAAAGAAATGCCAACACCCGACACTCCGGGCATACCAAACACACCTGTCAGATTGTCATATCGACCGCCTCCGGTGATACTACCTATTTGTACATCAAGTGCTTTCACCTCAAAGATAGCTCCGGTATAGTAGTTCAATCCGCGAGCCAACGTGAGATCAAGTTCTATGTGGTTGATCATATCATCCATGAACAGGTCCGGTGTATGGGGAGTTCTAAGAGTACCAAACGTATGGAGGATAAATTCGCTTTCCTCCACTCCTTTCAATCCAACTTCGCTGGTAGCCAACACTTCCTTAAGAGTTGCCAGTTTCTCTGTATTAGTACCTTTAAGTAAAATAATGGGTTGTAACTTGGCTATAGCCTCATCACTAATCCCTTTCTCTGCCAATTCCTTATTGACATTTTCCAGTCCTATCTTGTCCAGTTTATCAATGGCTACAGTAATATCTACGATCTTGTCCGCCTCACCAATTATCTCGGCTATACCGGTAAGAATTTTACGATTGTTGATCTTTATACAAACCCGAATTCCAAAGCGAGTAAACACCGTATCTACTATCTGCATCAACTCCACTTCATTGAGCAACGAGTCACTACCAACTACATCAGCATCACATTGGTAGAATTCACGGTAACGTCCCTTCTGCGGACGATCGGCACGCCACACCGGTTGAATCTGATAGCGTTTAAAAGGAAAAGTTATTTCATCACGATGCATCACCACGTAGCGGGCAAAAGGAACCGTTAAGTCATAGCGCAAACCTTTCTCACAAAATTTACCGGCCAACTTGGCAGCATCACGGCTCAAAAGCTCTTCATCAGATAGTTCCGAGAAGTAGTTGCCCGAATTCTGAATCTTAAAAAGAAGTTTGTCACCTTCGTCACCATACTTACCCATCAAGGTAGAAAGCATCTCCATTGAAGGGGTTTCTATTTGCTGAAAGCCATAAAGGTGATAGACATCACGAATCGTGTTGAATATGTAGTTTCGTTTTGCCATCTCAACAGGTGAGAAGTCGCGTGTTCCTTTCGGTATACTAGGTTTTGCTGCCATACTAATTTTACTTTTAATTGAGGTGCAAAGGTATAAATTAATCGTGAAAAACAGAAGAAAAGAGCTATAAAGCAAAAGACGCGCAGGATGCCCGAAAGCATTTGCGCGTCTTCTTTATCTTAATGAAAGAACAGCAAAGAGTCTTTAGTCTCTTCTTCCCATAAATATCATGATGTAATAAACCAGTGTAGCCAATGAGCCCAACGCAGCAACGACATACGTATAAGCAGCAGAGCGGAGAGCATCTTCGGCTTGTGAATGGTTGTAAGAATTGGTAATGCCTGCACTACTTAACCATACCAACGCACGTTTGCTGGCATCAATCTCAACCGGAAGAGTCACGAAGCTAAAGAGTGTGGTTATAGCGAACAGTACAATCCCGGCAAGTAGCAAAGCCGGAAATGAATTGATAAGCAAAATACCACCCAGCAACAACCAGCTCATCCACTGCGAAGCAAAGGTTACCACCGGTACCAACTTACTACGCATAGTCAGTGGAGCATAAGCACGAGCATGCTGAACAGCGTGTCCACATTCATGGGCAGCTACAGCAGCAGCCATAATGCTATTACCGTCATAAACACCTTCACTCAAATTCACTGTCTTATTGGCAGGGTTATAATGATCGGTCAGCGAACCATTGGTACTCGTCACCTGAACATCATAAATACCACTGTCTTGCAACATCTTTACTGCCACATCACGACCTGTCATGCCCGAAGGCAAAGGCATCTTTGAGTATTTCTTAAACTTGTTCTTCAAGTTCCATTGCACCAGAAAACTTACCAGAGCAATACCGATAAACAGTAACCATGAACCAGGTAGTATCATATTCTTCTTTTCTTTTAGTTATTACTACAAACGATAGAGCAAATAGTTTGCCAAAAATAGGAAAAAAAAATAAGAGACTGGTTTAGCCTCTTATTTTTTAGTAAGAATTATTATATTATCACTCTTCTGTGTAACGCTCAACTGTCTGTTCTCTGTCCGGTCCTACTGAAACAAACTTAACCGGCACACCGAGTTGCTCTTCCAAGAAAGAAAGGTAAGCATTAAATTCCTCAGGGAATTCATCCTCGCTATGCATCTTTGTCATGTCCGTTTGCCAACCGACAAGTTCCACATAAACCGGTTCTACATTCTCATTGATATCATAGGGAAAGTAATCGATCTCTTCTCCGTCTATCCGATAAGCCACGCAAGCCTTTATACTATCGAACATATCAAGCACGTCACTTTTCATCATGATCAACTTAGTAACTCCGTTTATCATGATAGAATATTTCAGTGCTACAAGATCAATCCATCCGCAACGGCGTTTACGTCCGGTTACCGAACCAAACTCGTGTCCGAGTGTGCATATCTCATCACCTACTTTATCAAATAGTTCCGTGGGGAAAGGACCTGAGCCTACGCGTGTGCAATAAGCCTTAAAGATACCATACACTTCGCCAATCTTATTTGGTGCAACGCCCAACCCTGTACAAGCACCGGCACATACTGTGTTGGAAGAAGTCACAAAGGGATATGAACCAAAATCAATATCAAGCATAGTGCCTTGTGCACCTTCGCAAAGGATGCTCTTACCTGCTTTTAGCAGATTATTTATCTCATGTTCACTATCAACAAAATGGAACTGCTTGAGATATTCAATGCCCTCAAACCAAGCTTTCTCAAGTTCTGTGAGATCATATTCATAATTCAGACTCTTCAACAACTGTTCGTGCTTTGCTTTTGCCAAAGCATATTTCTCTTCAAAACCAATTAGAATATCTCCTACCCGAACGCCGTTACGACTTACTTTGTCCGTATACGTAGGTCCAATACCCTTACCGGTAGTACCCACTTTGGCATCTCCCTTAGCAGCTTCATAGGCCAAATCGAGTATACGGTGAGTAGGAAGAATAAGATGCGCTTTCTTTGAAATATGAAGTCTGTCTTTCAGATTATGCCCGGATGCTTCCAGAGCCTCAGCTTCAGCTTTAAACAAAGCCGGGTCGAGCACTACTCCATTGCCTATAATATTCACTTTATCTCCTTGGAAGATTCCTGAAGGGATGGAACGAAGAATATACTTCTGACCTTCAAACTCAAGCGTATGACCAGCATTCGGCCCACCTTGGAAACGTGCCACCACATCATATTTTGGAGTTAATACGTCGACAACTTTTCCTTTTCCTTCGTCGCCCCATTGCAAACCTAATAGAACATCTACTTTCATTTTTCTTTCTTATTATTATTACTTGTTTTTTTCTTTTTATTCACCCGCACACACTTAGCACATAGCCCATATATATATAAGGAGTAATGCGACAAGTGAAAACGATTTAGCTTTGTACTTTCTATGGCAGTCTGCAACACATCGTTTTTCAACTCCGTCACCTTACCACATTGAGTGCATATCAAGTGATGATGCGTATCCCTGTTATATGATTTTTCGTATTGAGAAGAATTACCGAATTGATGCTTTATGACTAAGTGAGCGTTGATAAGTAGAATGATTGTGTTATAAAGCGTCGCCCGACTAACGCGGAAGTTTTCCTGATCCATCATTTGTGAATACAGCGAATCGATATCGAAATGCCCATCTATAGAGTATATCGTATCGAGTATGGCATAGCGTTCGGGAGTCTTGCGATGCCCGTTCGCGTTAAGATATTCAGTGAATATCTGCCGTACTGTATCCTTCACATTCTGAGTCTCCATAATAGGCGCACTGTTTTTAACGCCAACAAAGTTAATCGTTTTTTATAGAAAGTAAATGATTAAAAGAAGTTTTTTAAATATTCCCGGCCACTTCGCCGACCATATTATAAAGGAATTGTTCCCGTTCGTTTTCAGAAGAAGCATAACCTTCTACCATGCGGCAAACAAGAAATGCATGCTCTTCACTATGCTCCATAAATTTACGAATGGCCAATGCAGCCGCATTTCTAACAGTAAACTCCGCCGAAAGAACGACACAGATAGCCTGATCTAAAAATTCCTCAGTCACACGCTCGGTCATCTCTCCCTTTTGAACCAACAAGCGAGCAATAGTCAGAAAGCCACAAACCTGCACATATTCTTGCTCATCGGCAATCCAATTAAATGATTTAGCAGGAGCATAAGGTAAATATTGAAAAAGATTCATACAAGTCAATTCGGCAATCTCGACGTTGTGTATATCCTCTACCCAGATATCGGCTATTTCAGGAAAGAAAGTATCGATAGGCTGCAACAAGGCAGCCATAATTTTACACTCGCGAATATTCTCCTTCCATAAAGCCTGAGCCAGCTTATGATCTTTCTCATATTTAGCGGCAATGGATTTAATGCGAGGCAATTCCACTCCGAAATTGAGCTTGTAATTTACCCCTTTTTCACGCATACTCTGAGACACAGCTCCGTTCATTGATAGTCGGAGTTCTGTTTTTATATCTTTTAATTGTTCTGCTAATTCCATCTGTTATTTATTTATAGAAGGCAATGACGAATAGTCTTTGCTATAACGCAACATTTGTTCGGCATACCCTTCATTGTAAGACACTTTTATATCTGTTATTTCTCCATTTTTATCTGTCACCGCTTCATAGACAGGATTCACAAATCCCTTGTAAGGGGCCAGATTCAATTTCTTATAGCGTTCCAACACTTCCGCATGAAGCATCGGATCTACTTTCACTGCATAACTTTCTACCAAGTTTCGAGCAGCCTCTAAGTCTCCGGTCGATTTAATTCGTTGAATTTCTGTTAGTAGTTCACCGAAAAGATGACGCAGTTTCTGGTAATCGTTGATCACAACATACGTTTTTCCGTCTTTCTTCACCAGTTCTACAACCTTCTCCGGCATTCCCTTTTCAAACACCCAACGGGCAATAAGCTGACGATTGCGCATGTGAGATTCTTCAACGCTATTTCCTTTCTCAATACGCACTAGCTGCGTCATCAAGCCGTTCATCAGATAAGTATAATATTCTGCTTTGTAAGCTTCATCATTCGGAGTCAATCCCAGCTCCTGCAATTTCTGATCGGCAATATAATAAAGGCCGAAAAGATCAGCACGAGCTTCTTCTATAGTAGAGCCATACGCTTTCAATGCGTCAGGATCAACACCCGGAAGCAACTTGCCCGAACCATGTCCAAGGCATTCATGCAAGTCGGTATGTAAGTTCCCTGTTAAATCAGCATATTTATCTATGAGCTGTTTTTCGGCATCACTATAGGCAAATTCTTCATTGAAACCGTTCCCATGTGCAGCTTTGTTGTATGCATCGGTAATGTTTCCTATCGTCACCGATTTGGAGCCATGGTGGTCGCGAATCCAATTAGAGTTAGGAAGATTAATGCCGATGGCCGTGGCCGGATAGAGATCACCTGCCAAGATAGCAGCAGTAATCACTTTGGCCGAGACACCTTTCACTTTCTCCTTTTTATATTGTTTATCTACCGGAGAATGATCTTCAAACCATTGAGCATTACCGCTAATAAGCTCTGTACGACGAGTTGCTTCTATATCCTTGAAGTTAACTAATGATTCCCAACTAGCTTTCATTCCGAGTGGATCTCCGTAAGTTTCAGTAAACCCATTAACAAAGTCAATACGAGAATCCAAATCTTTAACCCAGAGAATGGAATACTCATCAAACGTCTTCAAATCACCCGTCTCATAATACTTAATCAACTTAGCAATAACATCTTTCTGGGAACTATTCTCAGCTACATTTTCGGCTTTCTTCAGCCAAAAAACAATTTTCTGAATTGCTTCACTGTAAAGGCCATTCACCTTCCATACTTTCTCTACTATCTTCCCGTTTTCCTTCACCAAACGACTATTCAAACCGTAAGAAACAGGCGTTTCATCGGTAGAGTCCTTCATTGCATTATAAAATGCCTCAGCCTCTTCTTGGGTTACTCCATCATAGTAGTTGCATGCCGAAGTCAGAATAAGATCTTCGCCATCTGCCTGATTCACACGTTTAGGCATAATTGCAGGATCAAATATAACAGGAAAGATTTCATTGCAAAGTTGGGCGGATGTTTGTCCATTGAGCAATGGAAGCTTTGCTGCATCTATATTCAATATCTCACGCTTTAGAAATGCAGGAGTAAAACCCGGAATAAACTTTTCGCTGCCATAATGGTGATGAATACCATTTGAAAACCATACTCGTTTCAGATATACTTCCAACTTCAAGTAATCCGGATCAGCTTTATCTCCTTTATAATTTAGATATACCGCCTCAAAAGTGCGGCGAATGGTCAGATTATATTTTCCGTTTTGGTCAAAAAGAATATCTCTACCTTCAAGTGCCGCTTGCGTAAGAAAATAAACGAGTTCTTTTTGTTTCAAGGACAAATTATCGAACCCCGGTACCTGATAACGTAGTATCTGTAAATCTGCAAATTGTTCCACTGTATAATTAATGTTTTCTGATTTGGAAATTGTGCTTTTTACTCCACCACACGAAACAAGCATTGTGGTAGCAGCTAATAACAACATATATCTTTTCATAGAGTTCATATAAAGGGTTATAAACGCAAAAAAAGGAAATATCTCAAAATTAACTTTGAGAGATTTCCTTTTATAAAGTTTTAAAGAAGTGCTATTACTTGTTTTTATCTGCAAGTTTCTTACGATAACCGTTAGGTGTCTCACCCACGTTTTTGTAAAAAGCAGCATAAAAAGACTGACGGTTGGCAAAACCAACCATTGCGCTAATTTCCTCTACATTCTTGTCGGCATATCTCTTATCCGTCAACAAATGCATAGCATCTTTCACCCTATATTCATTCAGCAAGCAAGAATAGTTCATTCCAAAACGAGAATTCACCACAGCTGAAAGATAGCGAGTATTAGTCTGCAATTCTTTCGCCAAATCCTTAGCCGAATAATCAGGATCTTTGTACTTCTTTTGTACTACGACGATATTCAATATCCTGTCGTACAACTCATCTGCCAATTCAGGTCTGATTAAAGATCTGTAAGCAGCTTTTTTTTCTTTTTTCTCCCTTAAATTGTAAGGGCGTTTTTTAGGAGCTTCCTCCTGCTTTTTGTTTTCTAAATCACTCATTGAATTAACTGGTTAGGTTTGTTTCTAAATACACATTAATAATTAATGTCTCTTTTGATGTCACAAATTTCATACAATTATTTTAGATACACAACTTTTTAGTATCTATTTTTTGTTTAATAACAATCAAAAAGCCAAAAAAGGGGATTTATCGGCCCGACAATAAGAAACTTTAACTTTTAAAAGACTTTTTACCATCATTTATTTAAAGCGATTGAAAATCATTCTTCTATTTGTCACATAATAAACGTAACTTTGTAGACGAAATAATTAAGAGATTATGATCCAAACACTGAAAACTTTTTTTGGCTACGACGACTTCCGCCCTTTGCAAAAAGACATCATACAAAATCTAATGGATAAAAAAGATGCATTAGTGCTTATGCCTACCGGAGGTGGTAAATCTATCTGCTATCAACTTCCGGCATTGTTATGCGAAGGTACCGCTATTGTTGTATCTCCACTTATTTCATTAATGAAAGATCAGGTTGAAGCTTTACGAGCCAACGGAATCCAAGCCGGGGCACTGAACAGCAATAACGACGAAACTGAAAATGCCAATCTGCGCCGCGCTTGCATTTCAGGAAAACTGAAGCTATTATATGTATCTCCGGAAAGACTTGTGTCCGAAGTCGATTCACTATTTCAAGACATACAAATCTCTCTTTTCGCTATTGATGAGGCTCACTGTATCTCACAGTGGGGACATGATTTCCGCCCGGAATATGCTCAAATGGGAATCTTACGGAAAAAGTTCCCTGCAATTCCAATCATAGCACTTACAGCAACTGCCGATAAAATTACACGCGAAGATATTATCAGGCAATTACATCTCAATAACCCGCCTGTTTTTATCTCTTCATTCGACCGCCCTAACCTAAGCCTAACCGTAAAAAGGGGATATCAACAGAAGGAGAAAAGCAAAGCGATACTGGAATTTATAAACAAACATCAAGGGGAAAATGGTATTATATATTGCATGAGTAGAAGCAAAACAGAGACTGTAGCTCAGATGTTACAAAAAAACGGTATCAATAGCGGAGTATATCATGCGGGACTATCAGCCCAACAAAGAAATTGTACTCAAAACGATTTTATCAATGACCGCATACAGGTAGTATGTGCTACAGTAGCATTCGGAATGGGGATAGACAAGTCGAACGTGCGATGGGTGATGCACTACAACATGCCTAAAAGTATTGAAAGTTTTTATCAGGAAATAGGTCGGGCGGGAAGAGATGGTCTTCCTGGAGATACCATCTTATTTTATTCAATAAGCGACCTGATATTACTCACCAAGTTTGCCAACGAAAGTGGGCAACAGGCCATTAATTTAGAAAAATTGCAGCGAATGCAGCAATACGCCGAATCGGACATTTGTCGTAGAAGGATTCTTCTCAGTTATTTTGGTGAAACAATTGAGAAAGATTGTGGAAATTGCGATGTATGTAAGAATCCGCCGGAGAGATTTGATGGAACGATCATCGTTCAAAAGGCTCTAAGTGCCATTTCTCGCACTGAACAGCAGATAGGCACAAAGATACTCGTCGATATTTTACGAGGCACCCCAACACCCGAAGTTGTAGAAAAAGGGTATAATCAACTAAAAACATTTGGTGCAGGCAGAGATGTACCGTCACGTGATTGGTATGATTATCTATTACAAATGCTACAAATGGGTTATTTTGAAGTTCTTTATAACGAAAGTAATCACTTGAAGATTACCGAAGCAGGTAATAATGTGCTTTTCGGTCGTGAACGAGCTATGTTAGTTGTAATTCGAAGAGAAGAATTTGTTTCCTCCAAGAAAAAAGGGAGAACATCAATTAGCAAAGAGTTGCCATTAAACTTACCAGCTACAAAGGATAAAGATCTATTTGAAGCACTGCGTCTATTACGTAAAAAATTGGCTGATGAACAGGCCATTCCAGCCTATATCGTGTTATCCGATAAAGTGCTACATCTACTAAGTATACAGAAACCAAGGAGCATTACCGAGTTTGGAGAAATCAGCGGCATCGGAGAATACAAAAAAGAGAGATACGGAAAAGATTTTCTAAAAGTGATTAACGAGTACTGCCAATAAGTAAAGCAGTACTACCGACATTGCTTCAAAGCATCACGCAGATCAGCTTGCGGAACACCTAATGAGATCGCTTTTTCAAAATCCAATCTTGCTAGATACTTTCGATCCTGTAACAAAAAAAGTTCTCCTCTCAACAAATAAGCATCACTAGAAGCCGGTGCCAAACGTATCGCTTCATCCACATCTATCAGTGCCAGGTCAGTTTGATTCATGTCTTTCTCCACATCCGCACGTGCTACATATAATGTGGCATCTTGCGGATTCTCAGCAATCAGTTTCTCTATCACTTCAATTGCCTCGCGGTATTTCCCCTCTTTTTGATTCAGCGTGGCCAATCCCAGTCGGGCAGTATAATTTCCCGGAGCCTCTAGCAGCAATTTATCATAATCTATGCGGGCAGCCTTATAATCTTTCCGCACAGAGTAAATATAAGCCCTCATCAATAAAGCTTCTACATTTTTTTTATCAACATCAAGAATCTGGCAATAATCCACATAGGCCCGATCATTATTCCCTTGTTCCAAATAAATTGCAGCACGATTAGATAAGATGGGAGTAGCATCAGGAGCCATGTTCAAAGCATACGTATATGATTCTATCGCCTCGTCAAATCGATGCATACGTCGTTGCACCGTACCAAGATTAGAAAATAAAAGTGCATTATGAGGATTTGCGGGTTCAAGTTTCAATGCCTTACGGAAAAAGACTTCGGCTTGCTCCAGACTATCTTTATTTACATATTCGAGAGCCTTTGCCGAAAGTTCCATGTAAGTTTGCGCTACAATCGGAAGTGAAAGAAAAAATGCAATTAACAAAAAGAATCCTTTTTTCATCTCAATCAATCTAATGGATAAGTATATAGTGCTGGTAAAGATACAAAAAACGACTGATTCCTTTGGATAAAAAACGTTATTTATGAAACGTACATAATTTACAGATAAAATGAATATCTATTATTTATGCACGTTCCACAAACTGCTGACAATAGTAGTAATCAGCAAACAACTTATGCTTCTTGGATATAATCAACAATCCATTTTCCTACTTCAGATGTCTTATAAGGTTTTTCACCTTCTACTTGAATATCCTGGGTACGAATATTGGCATCCATCGAAGCATCTACCGCTTTACGAATCAATGCTGCCTCTTCTTTCAGATTGAAAGCATAGTCAAACATCATAGCAGCAGAGAGAATAGTAGCCAACGGGTTGGCAATATCTTGTCCGGCAGCTTGGGGCCATGAACCGTGAATCGGTTCAAAGACTGAAGTGTATGTGCCTATAGAAGCTGAAGGAAGTAGCCCCATAGAACCGGTAATAACAGATCCTTCATCAGTCAAAATATCACCAAACATATTTTCTGTTACCATCACATCAAATGACGTAGGCCACTGAATCATACGCATAGCGGCATTATCCACAAACATAAATTCAGTCTCCACTTCGGGATATTTAGGGGCGATTTCTTTAGAGATTTCACGCCACAAACGTGATGTAGCCAACACATTTGCCTTATCAACAATTGTGAGTTTCTTACGACGCTTCATGGCATATTCATAAGCCAATGTTACAATACGCTCTATTTCCTCACGGCTATAGATGCAGGTATCGTAAGCCACATTTCCATCTTCTGAGCGCCCTTGTGGACGACCGAAATACATACCTCCGGTTAACTCACGAATACACATAAAGTCGGCACCTCTCACTAAGTCGGCACGCAATGGTGATTTATGAATCAATGATTCGAAAGTAGTTACCGGACGAATATTGGCATACAGACCAAGTTTCTTGCGCATAGCCAATAATCCTTGTTCAGGACGAACCTTCGCCGAAGGGTCATTATCAAATTTGGGATCCCCCACCGCACCAAAAAGCACAGCATCACTCTTCATGCAAAGTTCATGTGTTTCGTCGGGATAAGGATTACCTACTTTGTCAATGGCATCGGCACCGCAAATGCCGTATTCATAATGAAGTTCGTGACCAAATTTGTCACAAACAGCTTTGGTTGCATCCAAAGCAACGCGTATAATCTCGGGACCAATTCCATCTCCCGGGAGAACAGCAAGGTTCAATTTCATAAATTAAATAATTATAGTAGTTCCAGCCTACTGATTAGTATTCTTCAATTATATTGAGCATTTTAATGGTAGCTTTGATTGCAGCTTCCGTTTGGTCAGCATCAAGCCCCCTGGTACGAAACACTTTATCATTAAAGCTCCATGTGATAACCGTCTGTACAAAAGCATCTGTGCGTCCTCCGGGAGGAATGCTTACAGCATAGTTTGTAAGCATCGGGAACTTGCGTCCCAGCGTTACTTTATAGATTTTACGCAATGCACGCACAAAAGCATCATATTGACCATCACCCGAAGAGCTTTCTTCGTATGTTTTTCCATCAATTTCAATACTCAGTGTTGCCATGGGTTTCAGGCCGTGAGCTAAAGTTAAAAAATAAGCTTTCAATTTCACCTTCGTATTCATACCTTCATGCTTCAATACATCGGATATAATATAAGGCAAATCTTCCCGCGTCACTAATTCTTTCTTGTCGCCCAGTTCAATGATGCGTTCTGTAACTCTTTGCATCGATTCTTCATCAAGCTCAAGTCCAAGACTTTCTAAATTCTTACGAATATTTGCTTTACCCGAAGTTTTGCCTAATGCATACTCCCGCACACGCCCAAAGCGTTCGGGAAGTAAATCATTGCAATAAAGATTACTCTTATTGTCGCCATCAGCATGCACGCCGGCTACTTGCGTAAACACATTCTCGCCTACAATCGGCTTATTCGTTGGTATAATTACCCCTGAATATGATTCCACGACACGGCTCACATCATTCAATCGGCTTTCGTCAATATTGGTTACGGCATTAAAATGATCTTTCAGAATGGCTTGAACACTCGCTAAAGGAGCATTGCCCGCTCGTTCTCCCAACCCATTAATAGTAGTATGTAATCCGCGAGCACCACTAAGCACAGCTGCCAAGACATTACTCACAGCCAAATCGTAATCATTATGAGCATGAAAATCGAAATGAGTGCCCGGATACCGCTTCAACATTTTACGCATAAACTCGATAACCTGCAGCGGATTAAGCACTCCCAACGTGTCGGGCAGCATAAAGCGTTTGATGGCAGTAGCCTTCAACGCATCTACCAATTGAAACACGTATTCGGGAGAATCTTTCATCCCATTGCTCCAATCTTCTAAATACACATTCACATCAATACCTTGTTCAGCAGCATACTCTACTACTTCCAGAATCTTCGCAATGTGTTCTTCAGGTGTTTTTTTCAGTTGAAAACGACAATGTTTCAACGAACCTTTGCAAAGTAAGTTTATTACTCTACATCCCGCTTTTTTTATCCAGTCCACTGATGTATGTCCATCTACAAAACCCAGAACTTCAACTTTTTGTAGCAGATTACGGCGTCCTGCCCAGTCGCATATCATCTTAACGGCATCAAATTCGCCGTCCGACACACGAGCCGAAGCAACTTCAACCCTGTCTACCTTCAGTTCTTCCAGTAGAAGGCGGGCAATCATCAGTTTTTCATGAGGCACAAAAGAGACTCCGCTGGTTTGTTCACCGTCGCGGAGTGTTGTGTCCATGATTTCTATCTTTACTTGTTTTCCCATGCTTCAATCTTATCCTTATTGGACAACAAGAAGTCTATGTCATCCAAACCATTCTCAAGGCAAAGCTTCTTATAAGAATTGATATCAAAGTATTCACTAGCACCTGTGGCTTTATTCGTTATGGTTTGAGCAGGAAGATTCACCTCTACTTCCATCTTTGGATCTTTCTGAATAGATTCAAAGAGTCCGGCAAGAAATGCATCGCTCACCACTACCGGCAGCACAAAATTATTCAACGCATTATTTCTGAAGATATCAGCAAAGAAACTTGATACCACGATGCGAAAGCCATATCCGGCAATAGCCCATGCAGCATGCTCCCTACTCGATCCGGAACCAAAATTCTTTCCGGCAACAAGGATTTTACCACTATATAGAGGGTTGTTTAAGACAAAAGATTCTATTTCATTATCTTGCTTGTCATATCTCCAATCTCGAAATAAATTATCGCCGAAACCTTCTTTCGTTGTTGCTTTCAAAAAGCGGGCAGGAATAATTTGGTCTGTATCCACATTCTCTAAAGGAAGAGGAACGCATGTGGAAGTGGTTATATTGAATTTTTCTTTCATTTCTTTTATCATTTTATCGGTGAGAAAACAATCGTTTATTACATTAACTTACGAGGGTCGGTAATTACTCCTGTTACAGCAGCTGCAGCAGCAACCAGTGGACTAGCCAACAAGGTACGTGCTCCGGGGCCCTGACGACCTTCAAAGTTACGGTTTGATGTAGATACCGCATATTTTCCGGCTGGCACTTTGTCATCATTCATGGCCAAACAAGCTGAACAGCCAGGTTGACGCAATGCAAAACCTGCTTCTTCAAAAATCTTATCCAATCCCTCTCTGCGTATCTGTTTGTCCACTTCCCAAGATCCGGGAACCAACCATGCAACAACATCAGCAGCTTTCTTCTTTCCTTTCACCAAAGAAGCGAACACACGGAAATCTTCAATACGCCCGTTTGTACATGAGCCAAGAAATACGTAATCTATTTTCTTTCCTAACAATGATTGACCTGCTTCCAAGCCCATATATTCAAGCGATTTAGCATACGAGATACGTCCGGCTTCAGGCACACTCTCCATTACCGGAATGTTCTCGGTGATTCCCATTCCCATACCCGGATTTGTTCCGTAAGTAATCATTGGTTCAATATCTTCTGCATGAAAAAGAACATCTTTATCAAACACCGCATCCGCATCACTTTTCAGCGTTTTCCAATAGGCTACTGCTTTATCCCACTCCTCACCTTTGGGTGCATATTCGCGGTTACGAAGATATTCGATGGCTGCATCATCCGGAGCAATTATTCCTCCACGAGCGCCCATCTCAATACTCAAGTTGCAAAGTGTCAAACGACCTTCCATACTCAAGCTATAAATCGCTTCACCTGCATATTCTACAAAATATCCTGTAGCACCGCCGGTAGTCACCTTTGAGATGATATAAAGAGCTACATCTTTGGCTGTTACACCTTCATTCAACTTTCCTTCCACAGAAATGCGCATCGTTTTGGGCTTGGATTGCAAAATACATTGTGAAGAGAGTACCATCTCAACTTCACTGGTTCCAATACCAAAAGCAACTGTTCCAAGAGCGCCGTGAGTAGATGTATGCGAATCACCGCAAACAATAGTCATACCAGGTAATGTAAGACCTCTTTCGGGACCTACCACATGAATAATTCCATTTTTAGGATTCATCATTCCGAAGTGAGTCAATCCAAAGTCTATTGCATTTTTAGTCAGTGTATCCACTTGAGTTTTAGAGATGGTATCCTCGATAGGCTTATCCTGATCATGCGTCGGCGTATTATGATCGGGCATGCAATATACCTTTTCAGGACGAAAAACCTGAATACCTCTGGCACGTAATCCCGCAAATGCTTGTGGGCTAGTTACCTCATGACAATAAAGTCTGTCAATATAAAGTTGCGTAGGACCATCCTCAACCTTTGCCACAACGTGAGAGTCCCAGATTTTATCAAACAATGTATTCATATCAGTCTAATTACTTTTAATCTTTATTTACGAATTTATTAATACAATCAATATAAGCTTCTACAGATGCTGCAACGATATCCGTATTTGCACCGAAACCATAATATACTTGTCCGTCATATTCCACTTGCATGTGTACTTTACCTACATCATCACTACCTTTACTAATAGCCTGAATCGTAAATTCTTTCAGTGTCATTTTACGGTCAATAATCTTCTTTAATGCTTTTATAGCGGCATCTACAGGACCATTTCCGCTTGCCGTACCTTCAAACTTCTCACCCGATACATTCAAACCAATACTAGCAACAGCTCTTACGCCCACTCCACTAGTAACCTGCAAATGTTCAAGTTTGATACGATGATTCAAAGTCCGTTCAGCACCCGCAAGTACCAAAATATCATCGTCATGAATATCTTTCTTTCGGTCGGCTAATTTAAGAAATTCTTCATAAACCTTATCCAAATTCTCTTGAGTAAGTTCCACACCTAACGAAGAAAAGCGATGCTTCAAGGCAGCACGTCCGCTACGGGCAGTAAGCACGATCGAATTATCATCAATGCCCACATCCTTCGGATTAATAATCTCATAAGTTTCCATATTCTTCAGCACACCATCCTGATGTATTCCTGATGAATGGGCAAACGCATTTCTTCCTACGATAGCCTTATTAGCTTGTACCGGCATATTCATTAAGCTGGATACCATCCGGCTGATAGGATATATTTTTTGCGTATTAATGTTCGTATCAATTTGAATATCGTGGTGACTTTTAAGAATCATCACCACCTCTTCCAAAGCAGTATTTCCGGCACGTTCGCCAATACCGTTAATGGTCACTTCCACTTGGCGTGCTCCATTCAGTACCCCACTCATCGTATTGGCAGTAGCCATGCCCAGATCATTATGACAATGTGTCGATATAATCGCTCTATCTATTCCATCTACATGATCCACCAGATATTTTATTTTCGCTCCATACTCAGAAGGTAAGCAATATCCCGTAGTATCGGGAATATTAACCACTGTGGCACCGGCTTTAATCACCGCTTCAATTACTCGCGCCAAGTACTCATTATCAGTACGTCCGGCATCCTCTGCATAGAACTCCACATCATCCACAAACCTACGTGCATACTTTACTGCCGCCACGGCACGCTCTATAATCTCTTCCCGATTAGAGTTGAATTTGTACTTGATGTGAGAATCCGAAGTACCAATTCCCGTATGTATACGTTTACGTTTTGCATATTTCAGTGCTTCTACTGCCACGTCAATGTCTTTTTCTACCGCACGAGTCAGCGCGCATATTGTTGGCCAGGTCACAGCCTTTGATATCTCAATTACAGAATTAAAATCACCGGGACTGGAGATAGGGAAACCGGCTTCAATTACATCCACCCCTAATGCCTCCAACGCCTTTGCCACCTGAATCTTCTCAACAGTGTTCAATTGACAGCCCGGCACTTGTTCACCATCACGAAGTGTGGTATCAAAAATAAATAATCTGTCACTCATTTCTTTCTATTTTTAGTATTATTAGTCCATAAAAAAAAGCCTTTCCCACAGGAAGTGAGAAAGGCTTTCGAATATTGTTAATTATATACACATTCACGCACAGTACTCACTTCCACTAAACTTTGCCAGCAGAATAATAATACCACACAGTAGAATATATATAAATAGTTGATTCATTTCAATTGATTTTTTATTTCACCCCACAAAGGTAGATATTATTTCATATATTCCAAATGAAACAACACATTTTCACTCTAAAAAACATCATTCCATTAGATTATCACCCTATAAAAAGCAAATATATAACAAATAAAGGGCAATTCATTAACCTCCTTCTTTGTGGCATTACTGTTTCTTACAGTAAAAAAGGAATTTAGATCCCAAATATTGAGTTCTATGTAATATGATCAAGTGTTGCTCATCGAGGGTTGCCATCAAAGCAATTTCGGATGCATGCCAGAGGAGTATAGTATGAATTCCCCTTAAACAGAAAAACCCCCGCGAGGTATTGACTACCTGCGGGGGTTCCCTTCAAAACGGCGACTACCTACTCTCCCACTGTTACGCAGTACCATCGGCGTGATCAGGCTTAACTTCTCTGTTCGGAATGGGAAGAGGTGGAACCCTGATGCTATAGT
>Ga0316602_10000552_pt1 | contig 17641 bp, 16 predicted proteins | sample OWC_soil_day10_C_FD_203103 | JGI IMG/M metagenome (GOLD analysis project Ga0316602, IMG submission 203103) | Wetland soil microbial communities from Old Woman Creek delta, Ohio, United States - OWC_soil_day10_CT | ecosystem: Environmental > Terrestrial > Soil > Wetlands | place: USA: Ohio... | reverse complement strand
TATGGTTTGAAGTAAATAAAGGCGCAGCTAGTATGATGTAACGTAATTCTAGCTGCGCTTCTTAGAGTGAACTACTTAATGACCGCCGCAGCCATGCTCATGTCCGTGTTCATGGTCGCAGGTGTTGTCGGCGTCAACCAGTTCACCACGTAGGTAGACAGCAACAAGATTCTCTGGTGTGTCCGAGGGGGCACCGCAGGAGACTTTCACGTTACGTTGTTGTAAAATAGCTTGAGCTGCTTCACCCATCCCACCGACGATGATATCGGTGCAGCCTTGATCGGCTACCCAGTTGGGAATGACGCCAGGCGCGTGGGGTGGCGGGGTTAAGGTTTCCTGTTTGACGATTTTGCCATCAGCAACAGTGATGATAGCAAATTGTTCACAATGACCAAAATGGGTACAAAGTTTTCCTTGAACTACGGGAATAGCAATTTTCATGTTAGTTTCAACGCCCTTCAGTTTATTTTGATGAGATAGATTGCGTAGCAACTGGTCAAATTCTCAAAATGCCTAATACCGGCATTTTTGTGGTCTGGCAATACTAATAATCACATGGCCGCCTTCTTTAATATTATGAAATGTATTTCATAATTCGAACAAAAAAATTATTCTTCCTTGCGAACGACAGTAGACGCTTGACATGCAGGACATAATAGATCATGACAGCGTTGGCCGTTACCGCGCGGTAATGTCCATTCATGGCCGCAGGTTTTGCAGACAAAATACCGCAGACCGCTTTGACAGTGATGGTCGATACGAAAAGTACCTCCATCAATTCGGAGTGCATGACCTCCCCATAAGGCAGCAGCAATTTTTTGATGTGCTGCATTGACAATCCGGTGAAAGGTCGGGCGGGAAACTTCCATACGTGTAGCGGCAGCTGCTTGGTCAAGTTGTTCGATATCAGCCAACCGGATAGCTTCCATTTCTTCAATGGTTAAGGTTACTTCCTCTAGGGTGCGTAAAGGAATTCCGGCAGGCTTGTAGTGCGTTACGGGTGGTAGTTGTTCAACGCGACGTTCTTTGTGTGGGCGACCCATAGTGCTCCTTTCAAATTATGAAATATATTTCATAATCAATATATAATATTCTATCCGGTATGTCAAGGATTATTCTTCTACAGATCTAAATCGGCTCGCACTGTTTGCAATGGCACGTTTTGATGTGTGTTTATTGCTGGCGTTAAGTCCCCACTTTCTTATAGCAACCATAATTAATTGTATGGTGGCAGTCGCTGCATTCTTTATGTTAAAACTGGATATCAACATGATGACGCAAGTGCATTTTTTTCTCCTCTACTAGACACAAAACGCGATGTGCTGCATAGAATGTAATAGGGTTAAAAAACAAATGAGAATGATACTCACAAGCGTCAATGACGATTGGGTGATTTGGGGGTGAACTTATGCTGTCGCCTAGCCTGGAAGATTATTTAGAGGAAATCTACAGGTTTTCAGTCAGTCACGATATAGTACGAGTTACGGACATCAGTCAGAAATTAAATGTAAAGCTGCCTTCGGTAACCAAAGCAGCGGGGAAACTTCGCGCCGGTGGCTATATTACCTATCAGAAGTATGGCGTGATCGGACTGACCGACAAGGGCAGACAGACAGGTGGGTACCTTGTAGAAAGAAATACACTTTTGCAGGAGTTTCTTAGGACAATTTGTGCTGATTGTGATGTTGCTGCCGAAGCCGAAGCGATGGAGCATTATTTATCGAAATCAACTATTGTTTCGATACAACGTTTCATGGTTTTCATGAAAGACCATCCTGCAACCTACCAACAGTTTGTTGATTATGTACAGGAAAGCAAGAGAAAAAACAAGGAAAGATAAACAGGAGCGGGTAGCCCCTGTTAGTTTTTAGGCAAGACCGAGGCCTCTGGCTGTTTGTGCTATGACAAAACATACAGCAAAAGCGATAAGGGTCGGGATGAGGAAAGAAAGGAAAGTCCATTTAACGCTTCCTGATTCCTTGTATGCGGAAAGCAGTGTGGTCGTGCATGGCCAGTGCAGCAGGCAAAAGAGCATCGAACAGACGGCAGTGAGCCAGGTCCAGCCGTGATCAAGTAACACTTGCCGGAGTTCATCCAAACTATCAAGCTCAATCATTTGACCTGTAGCCAGATAGCTCATAAGCAGGATAGGCACAACAATTTCATTAGCGGGCAGACCGAGAATAAATGCTAGGAGAATGAACCCATCCAGTCCGATCGCATAGCCAAGCGGCTGCAGCCAGTCGACAAGATGGCCAAGGATACTCAGGTCTCCTATGTAAATATTAGCAAGTATCCAGGTGATAGCACCGGCGGGAGCTGCCATGATTACGGCCCTCTTCAAAACAAAGAGCGTGCGGTCAATCAGCGAGCGATAGATAATCGCGCCAATTTGTGGTGGACGGTAAGGCGGCAGTTCTAAAACCAGGGAAGAGGGTTCACCCTTCAAGATGGTATGGGATAGCAGCCAGGATACTGCGAAGGTAGTGGCAATGCCGAGTAAGACAATGGCAGTGATGATCAGTGAGGTAACAACGGCCTCATATTCAGACGCGAATGTACCGCCGACAAAAATGGTCGCTATCGCGATCAGGGTGGGGAAACGCCCATTGCAGGGAACAAAGTTGTTGGTAAGCATGGCAATGAGCCGTTCACGCGGCGAATCAATAATTCGGCAGGATACGATACCGGCTGCATTACAGCCAAACCCCATACACATCGTTAATGCTTGCTTGCCACAAGCCCTGCAGCTTTTGAAGAGACTATCCATGTTAAAGGCTACTCGCGGTAAGTAACCGAGGTCTTCCAACAGGGTAAATAGCGGAAAGAAGATGGCCATAGGTGGTAGCATAACCGAGACAACCCAGGCCAGAGCCCGATAAAGCCCTAAAACGAGAACTCCATGCAGCCAGGTAGGAGCCCCTGCCAGTGTAAACCATTCGGTGAGCTGATCTTGAAAGACGAACAGTACATCGGCGATCATGCCGGAAGGTACATTGGCTCCTTCGATGGTTAGCCAGAAGATGGTGCCTAATAAGGCCAGCATAATCGGGTAGCCAAACAGCCGAGAGGTGAGGATATCATCCAGCCGGGTGTCCCAGGAGGATTGCCCCTGTTTTTTATGAGTAACCACTTTGCGCGCAATCTGCTCTGCATTAGCATAGATGTCAGAGACAATGGTGTCTCCCAATGTGTTATCCGAACTGAGGCGAATTTTATCCGCCTCAGTACAGATAGTAGCTATCGTTGTCATGGGTTTGACTGTTCCGCTCATAGGGCTGCTACCTCCTGCAATGCTTTTGGATTTAGTTGGAGCTCTAAATGACGGCTGATACTTTCAATGAAGGCCCTATCTCCATCCAATAAGCGGAGAGCTACCCAGCGGGGATTGAGTTTGTGGTCAATAAGGCGCTGAACCGTAGGTATCAGATGCTCAACGGCTTTTTCTACGGCTGGTGAGTAGACAAGTTGCCGTGGTTTGCTTTTTCGTACTCCTGTACTGACCTGATAGAGCGTTTCCCGGAGTGTATCTAATCCTTCTCCTCTACGTGCAGCCGTGGCCACGACGGGAACGCCGAGTTCCTTTTCCAAGGCCGGAACGTCAATTGCGATCTTCTTCTTTCTGGCTTCATCCATGAGGTTGACACAGACCACAACATGGGGGGTAATTTCCATCACTTGCAGAGCCAGGTTTAAATTGCGTTCCAGGCAGGTGGCATCCAGCACTACGAGAGTCGCGTCCGGCTGACCAAAGCAGATAAAATCACGGGCCACTTGTTCTTCCACTGTGTGTGCCAGTATTGAATAGGTTCCCGGCAGGTCAACCAGAAGGAAAGGTTTTTTCTGATAAGTAAAAGTACCCTGGGCGTTATCTACCGTCTTGCCTGGCCAGTTGCCGGTGTGCTGGCGCAGACCTGTTAAGGCGTTAAAGACGGTGCTTTTGCCAACATTGGGGTTGCCGGCCAGAGCGATTACATATTGCCCTGACGCAGCGGCTATACCAAAATGTTCACGCAGTACTCGGCCACGGTTTTCCACTTGCATATTCAATGTCGTTCGCCTCCACTATGCCATAGGGTATACTTTAATCAAGCTAGCGTCATCGCTGCGCAGGGCAATGGTCGTATTCCGTACGCGAAACGCAATGGGGTCGCCAACCGGACTTTTGCGGATACATTCTACTTGCGTTCCTGGTACCATGCCTAAGTCCAGCACTCGTCTTCTGAGTAACCCATCCAGTTCTACTGACGATATTCTACCGGCGGTGCCTACCGGAAGGTCTGCCAAAGAAGATAATTTATCAGGGACATGCATACAATAACCTCCTTGTTCTTTGCTGAATACGTACTGTGCCTACTAGGTTAGTTTCGACTAACACGAGTGGATAAGAAAAGGTTAGCAGCAGCTAACATCCGGTGTGAAAAAAACGGTTAGCGTCAGCTAACATCTAAATTTTAACCCTCTGCTATAGAATATGGGGAAGAGCGCAAAGTGTTACTGATGGTAATATTAGTTTTTTCTGTTGCCATATTAAAGCGTTGGTTCCCTCGTGCCGACAGGGGGAGTTAATTACCAAGCCGCCACCATGGACGGCGGTAAAACCCGTACCGCCGTCCAACGAGAGAAATGCTGATGCAGTTTGAGGTGTACAAGGAATGGATTGCCGATGATATCCGCGAGACGGAGGCCCGAGAAGCTGCGCAGGCTACCTTGCAGATACTACAGGAGAATATCCTGGACGTATTGGCTGACCGGCTTACTGTGGTTAGGCAGTTGCTGCGGGACAAGGTTCTTGCGGTAGAGGACGCGGGTGTGCTGAAGGCAGTTCATAAGCTGAGTGTAAGAGCAACCAGTTTGGAAGAATTTGACCACCAGTTGGAAAAATTGCTATCTGCATAAAAAATAGCCGGCTGCAGCTGCAGCCGACTATTTTCTTTGGGATAGGTGGCGGTTGCTGTACAGCAACACAGGTGAAAAGCTACAGCAAGTTACGTGGATTTTTAAAAATAGAATCCAGTATTTATGCGGATCTGCGGTTATAGCATAAGTAACTTATTAAGTGAACTCGTTTCAGCAGAGCTGAAACATCGGGGGTTCAGGTGGAGTAGACTCAGTGATTAAGATAAAAGTTTAATCTAAAAGGTTCAATGTGGCGTGTACACTCAGTTTCATTCCGATTGCAAGCGAATCTTCATCCAAGGTAAATTTGGGGTGATGCAATGGGAAATCACAGCCTTTGTCTGGATTTCCTGTTCCGACAAAGATGAAACATCCCGGTACTTCGTTGAGATAAAAGGAGAAGTCTTCACCGGCCATCAGCGGTGGGACTTTCGCCACGGCCTGTTTGTCCCAAAAAGTTTCAACTGTCTCCTCGACAATTTTAGTGATTGTTTCATCATTGGAGACAGAATCATACCCATAATGATAGTCAAATTTGTAAGAAGCACCATGGGTTTTAGTAATCCCATCGATGATTTTTTCGATTTGCTGCTCAGCCTTTTGGCGAATCGTCTTACTGAAGCTGCGGATTGAGCCACACAAGGTAACCGTATCAGGTATAACATTATTGGAAGTACCACCGTGGAAAGTGGTTACCGTAACAACTAATTTTTCCATGGGATCGAGATTACGAGAAACAATATGCTGTAAATTGGTTACAACCTGAGCGCCAATGGCAATCGGATCGACAGCGAGATGTGGTTGAGAAGCATGTCCGCCCTTGCCTTGTATAGTTGCTTCAAACGTATCGGATGCAGCCATAGCAGGACCATAAACAATTCCTATTTTTCCTACCGGGATATGACTCATTAAATGGAAACCTAGAATCATGTCTACATTTGCCATTACACCTGCCTGAATCATTTCGCGGGAACCGCCAGGGAATAATTCTTCGGCATGTTGAAAAATAAACCGGACTTCTCCTTTAATCTGGTGGCGTAATTGGGAAAGAATTTTTGCAGTTCCCAATAGCATGGCGGTATGGCCGTCATGACCACAAGCGTGCATAATTCCAGGAGTTTGTGAAGCAAAAGCCAACTTGGTTTCTTCTTGTATCGACAAAGCATCCATGTCTGCTCGCAGTGCTAGAATTTTTCCGGGGTTATCGCCAATTAGGCGAGCCATCACGCCTGTCTTAGTGGGACGAGAGACTTCCAGATTTTTCAACTTACATAGATTGTCATAAACAAACAGAGCTGTTTGTTCTTCCTGGAAGGATAATTCCGGATTTTTGTGTAGGTGTCTTCGCCAGGCAATCACCTCTTCTTTTGATTGTTCTATCAAATTATCAACTATCACAATCCCGACTCCTCTCTCTCGGTGTTTATTGCACAATAACATATAAAGGCAGAGTAAAAAAATGCACCTTTAATTACGCAATATAATAGAAAATTTTTTTAAATTCAGAATAGCACATGTATGTAATAAACATCAAGAAGTTTTTTAATTGCTGAAATTTTCATGACACTTCTTGACAAATTAATCCAAGGACAAATATAATCATTTTGGAACTATTTTCTTAATTATTACTAAAATAATTAAGAGCGAATAGTAAATTCCAAATTCATCCGTATTGTAACTATTTAATGAAAGGAGGTTCAAGAATGCGTTACGAGTATAGCGTGTATCTAAAAATACTCGGCAAAAGTATTTTTAATACGAAAAAACCTATTCAGACGTTAAATCAGTTTATAAAGGAGAATTATCATGAATGATTATGCCGGTGGCAAACATAAATGGTATGAAAAAATACCAAGTGCATTCGTCATTTTATTTTTAATCATTATCGCCGTCTGCGCCTTAACCTATGTTATTCCATCAGGTGAATTTCAAAGAACAATGGTTAACGGGCGTAATGTCGTCGTTGCGGGAAGTTATACACATTTAGAAAAAACATCAAAAATGACAGTTGATTTATGGGGCCTCTTCAAAGCAATTCCAACTGGAATGGTTGCAGCTGGACCTGTTATGATGATTGTTTTCTTGGCAGGTGGTATGTTTAAGATTTTGGAACGTACAAAAGCCATCGAAAATGCTGTAGGAATTACCATAAGGACTATAGGTGTATCCACAAAATCAAAACAATTGATGTTATTTGTTTTAACTTTTGTTTTTGGCTTTTTTGGTGCCGTAGTTGGCTTCGAAAATGTAATAGCATTTGTGCCACTTGGAATAATGGTTGCATTGAGTATGGGCTACGACCTTATGGTTGGAGCCGCCATTGTCATTGGCGGCGTCGCTATTGGGTTTGGGACTTCTCCGATAAATCCATATTCTATAGGCATTGCACATGCAATCGCTGAATTACCCATATTCTCAGGAATGGGACCTAGAACATTGTACTGTATTATATGTCTTTTGATTTTGATTCACCACATCTCACGCTACATGAAAAAAATAGAAAGAAATCCTGAAATGAGCTTGGTTAAAGGGATATCAACGGAAGGGTTATCAATTGATAAAGAAAGAATTAATGAATATAAACTGGATACTAGAGGAAAATTAGTTCTTTTACTCTTCGCTTCTTTTATTATTGTAATTGTATTTGGAGTAATACAATATAAGTGGTATCTAACAGAAATTTCTGCTCTTTTTGTGTTGTATGCAATTCTTTTTGGGGTAATCGCGCGTTTTAATGCAGACCAAATAGCTGATACATTTGTCCAAGGAGCTTCCGAAATTGCTGGGGGTGCGATGATTGTTGGTTTTGCTAGGACGATTATGGTTATATTAGACCAAGGTAAAATTGGTGATACCATTATTAATACATTGGCAGCACCTTTGGTGAATTTCCCGCCGGCGATTTGTGCTATATTAATGACACTGGTTCAAGGAGTTATAAACTTCTTTGTCCCATCAGGAAGCGGACAAGCTATGGCAACTATGCCTATCATTATTCCGCTTAGCGATCTTATTGGTGTGAATCGGCAAATCGCCGTTCAGGCATTTCAAATGGGTGACGGTTTTTTAAATCTTATAATACCAACATCTGGAGGTCTTTTAGCGATGTTGGCATTAGCAAGAGTTCCATTTGACAAGTGGTGTCGTTTTGTAGTTCCTATTGTAGTAAAATGCATGATTGTAGGTTGGATCTTTTTGGCTATTGCTACATATTATAATTGGCAATAATTTTTTTCTCATCTTTTAAAACCAAAGATAAACTTAAAGTTCTCTTACTGAGCTTGTTCAGGTGTTTCGAAATGAGCACCCTGAATAAGCTCTTTTTATTGTTATTTTTCCAAGAAAAGATAGTTACGATTTAGTTAAACTATAGTGTATAATAAGTACGATAATATTTACAAGTTACGGGGTATAGCATGGCACACAGAATTGGAATCATTGGGCCTACCCGGTCAGTAGAACGGATCCTGACGATAGCTCAAAATTTTGAACATAATATTGAATTTGTTCCGTTTCCTTTTGAGGATGAAAGTGACATTATCCATATTTTACAAAAAAATCAGGTGGATACTAAAGGCTGGCTATTTACTGGGTCAGTCACATATTTTATCGCCAAAGATTATTTGTCAACAGAAGATAACATAGCTTATTGCGAACCGACGGGGGCAGGTTTTTACATTAACTTATTGCAAATGGCGATAAACAATAACGCTCTACCGCGTTTTTCTGTTGATATGTTTGAATCCTTAATGGATATTGAACGATTCATACAAGAAACCGGCATTAAATGGCAGGATGTTCACATTAGATATTATAAAACCCAATATGATCCAGAGGAAATCATTCAATTCCATCTTCGTTTATGGCAAGAAGGAAAGATTGATGGAGCAATTACTGCATTGCGAAGCGTTTTTCATGCACTAAAAACACATGGTGTACCTGTTTACCAGTTTACACTGACCGAGCAGGAAATTTATCAATCCTTGAAAATAATTATTGAAAAAGTAAAGGCATCTTATTTCAAAAATACCCAAGTTGGACTTGTACTTATTGAAATCGGCCAATATGACGAAATTATTGAGAAAGCTAAAACTCCATATGTTCTTCAAGCTTTAGAGTTGAAACTAAAGGAGCTTCTGTTGCCTCTTTGTGAAAAACTAGATGGTTATCTATTAGATAAGGGAACTGGCGTGTATGAAATTTTTAGTACGCGTGGAGCAGTCGAAAGTGAAATTAATATGCTCCAGAATACGGTTCAGCAACTTTTCGCAGTTGTTGACTGTAACGTTCCCGTTATAGCTGGTATAGGGTATGGCGCAACTCTTTTTGCTGCTGAAAGGAATGCCTATTGCGCTATTCGAAATGCCCGTGGAAAAAAGAGTAACGATATAATCATTGTCCAAGATAACGGGGTCATTGTCGAAGCAGTTAATGAGGAAAAACAAATAAGCTACTCTTATTACTCAAATGACAAAGAGTTGATAGAAAAACTACACCAAGCAGCTGTAGGCATCAAGATATACCAGAAAATTGTAGCAACAATACGACGAATGGGCTGGGATACGTTCACAGCAATCAAATTAGCCAGACAATTATCAGTTACTGAACAAAATATCCGCCGTATCATGACCGGTCTTTGTGCTGCGGGGTTAGCCATGCAAGTCGGCGAAGAGATTGTCGCGACGAGAGGCAGACCGGGTAAATTATATCGGTTAGTTTAATACTATTATCGTTGGGCTATGTTAGAGTATGTGATATTTTTATGGACGAATCTCTCAAAAAATACTATAATTTTACGTAAGAATATTTATTAATAAAATATAGCAGACGGCAGCTGCAAGCGTGTTATTTATAAGTAAGCATTGCGGGTGCATTTTGATAAACTAGCAAGGATGCTGGGCATAGGCCTGGCTTTTTTTTATCCAGATGGAAAGTATAGGCTTGAACGACTAAGTTCTGCCGGCGTCCTGAGGGACTTGGCACAAGCCAAGTCTTATCTTAGTCTACCAGAATTTATAACACAATTCTGTTGACATAAGAACGACTAAGGCTTCTGCCGGCGTCCTGAAGGACTTGGCACAAGCCAAGTCTTTTCTTATGATTTGTATGCGAAAGGGTGGCGCTAGTATGTTCAATTCTATGCGCAATAAAATAATCACTGCATTTATCATTGTTACTACCGTCCCCCTGATATTGTTAGCTTTTTTTGTCTATCAGGAGATGGAAGGAGCTCTGGAAAAGGAAATAAGAGAAGGTACTAGTAAAGAAATGATCCAAATGGATCATGCGATTGTTACTATGCTGAATGGTATGAAAGAAGACTGCCAGTACTTGGCTATCAATCCGTTTGTTGAAATGGCTGATACTGTGGATACATTTTATAATACACAACAAGAATTTGTACGTCCGAGCAATGACAGTGTACACGAGAAGATTTACCGGGAACTTGAACGATATGCGCAGCAACATCCGGAGGCAGCTTATGCCTATTTGGGAACAGAAAAAGGCGGATTTATCGGATGGCCGCGAAAGGCTGCGCAAAAGGGTTTAGACCCGCGCAAGCGTCCCTGGTATAGGCCGGCGATAGAGAATCAGGAAGAAACTTTTCTGTCTGAACCGTATGAAACCTACGACGGCAGTAAATTTACCGTGACCGCATCGCATTTTGTAAGAAATTTCGACGGTGCAGTGATTGGTGTTCTGGGTATTGATGTAAGTTTGGATCAATTTACTAGAAAAATTTCAGAAATAAAAATAGGTGAAACAGGATATGTTTTTATGCTGGCCAGGGATGGAACAATTATGGCTCATCCGAATCCGGAGTTCTTGGGGCATACTATTGCCCAATTGGCGAGCGGCGGGGCACTAACCCCAAAAGGCAGTACGACCAGTTGGGATTTTCCTGAGTACCAGCGCCTTTTGGCAGGTTCAAATACATATTTTAAAACTATGATTGAAGGTCAAAGATGCGTTGTCAATATGCAGACTTCGGGCATGAGAAACTGGACTTTAGTCACGGTAGTATCTGTAGACGAGATTGCTGACAGGGCGAAAAAAGTCAGTATTCCTTTAGTTGCTGGTACGATTGTTCTACTTATTATGATCTTACTTCTTATTCCGGCAGTTTCCTATCAACTGACTCGGCGCATGGATGAATTAGTCAGGCACCTTAACCATATGGCCAGCGGAGATTTTTCAGAGCGCTTGCCGGATAAGCTGCTTGCCAGCCATGATGAAATTGGCGGAGTGGCCAAGGCCATCGACTTTATGCAGATAAACCGTCAGCAGGCTGAATGGGAGCTACAGGCTAGCAATGAGGAGCTCTCGGCCACTTATGGGCAGTTGGCTGCGACGGAAGCGGAACTGCGTGTGCAACTTGAACAGCTTAACATAAAAACGCAAGAATTGGCTCAAAGCGAGGAACGATACCGTTTAGTGGCTGCGGGGTCGAAAGATGCAATATGGGATTGGAATATAAAAGAAAGAACGGTCGCTTTATTAGGACAATGGGCAGATAATCTTCATTTCTCACATATGTTTATAGACTGCGATATTTTCGATTCCCGCGTTGTAAATAAAATACATCCTGACGATTTGGATAAACGGCAGCAAAGCTTGGAAGAACATTTGACGGGAAAGACATCTGAATATATCTGTGAATATCGAATTATAAACCAAGAAGGTGAGACGTTATGGGTGCTTGGTCGCGGTAAGGCATTATTTGATGCAGATGGTAACCCTATCCGCATGGCTGGCTCTATGACAGATATAACACAGAAAAAAATGCAAAGTATGAAAATACACCATTTGGCTTACCACGATATTTTAACAGGATTGGCCAACCGTCTGTCATTTTTAGAAAAACTTTCGGCAGAATTAGATGTTCAAAAGGGCCGTGGGGCAGGTGCTTTACTATTTATCGATTTAGATAATTTTAAGATGATCAATGATTCCATGGGCCATTCTGTAGGAGATCAGTTTCTGCTGCGAACCGCAAACGCTTTAAAAAAGGTTGCTCAAGAGCAATTTGTAGCGCGGTTGGGCGGAGATGAGTTTATAATTATCTTTTCTGGTGAAACGGATCGTCAGACCATAAGCGAATTTGCGCAGAAATTGATTCAAGTGGTGGGTGAGGTATGTTATGATCCATTGGTAGTGACGCTCAGCATCGGCATTGCATTATATCCTGATGATGGATGTGATACGAAATCCTTATTGAAAAATGCCGATATTGCTATGCAGTGCGCCAAAAAACAAGGCAAACATCGTTATGAATTCTTTACAACTGATATGGAAACAGATATTATTCATAAAATGCGACTAGAAGCTGGTTTGCATAAGGCTTTGAAAAATGGCGAATTTGTTTTATATTATCAACCGATTGTTAATGCGGATAACCAGTTGGTTGCTTTTGAGGCTTTAATTCGCTGGCAAAGTCCGGACTATGGTTTGGTTTCTCCGGCACAGTTTATTCCTGTTGCCGAGGAAAGTAATTTAATTGTGGAAATTGGTGAATGGGTTTTGCGGACAGCTTGCTTATTTGGCAAAAGGCTGCATGATGCGGGTTTAACGAATGTGCATATGTCTGTTAACGTGTCGGTTAAAGAATGGCTGCAGGATGATTTTGCCGATAAGGTTGCAAGTGTTTTAGAGGAAACTGCGTTTCCCATGGACTGCTTAATTTTGGAAATTGTTGAAACGATGCTTATCGAAAATTTTAAAAACGTGACTTACAAAATTTGCAATTTAAAGAAGCGGGGAATCAGGATCTCGCTGGATGATTTCGGCACAGGATATAGTTCTTTGACCTACCTCAGTGAATTACCGGTAAACACCATTAAAATTGACAAGTCCTTTGTGGATGCTTTGCTGGAAAAAAGTAATTATGCCGCTATTGTGGGAACGGTTATTCAGTTGGCACATGAAATGGGATTTGATGTTGTCGCCGAGGGGGTTGAAACGGCAAAACAAATGTCATTTTTACAGGAATTGAAGTGTGATAGAATGCAAGGTTATTTTATCAGTAGGCCGTTGCCAGAAGAAAAAATATGGGAAAAATATTGTCAGAGTATGATATATACAAATCTAGAGACAAAATAGCAGAATTCAAATCGAAATCAAGTGTCCTGTCAAAGTGACCGTGGTTTCGAATCCACCCTCCCCGTTAGAGCAATCAAGGCTCTAGAGTATATCTAGGCCCTTTTAATTTTATCTAGTTATGGTTAACTTGTATCCACAACAGGCCCAAAATGAAATTTTGCCACTTGTTTACAGGGAAAAACGTTGGCTAACACAGATAAATAATTATTTTTTAAGACGCTTCTCAAATTCTTCGAGAGCTTTTCTTTTTTCTAACGAAAAGCCGCCAGAAAGGCGGTTAAGTTAATACTTAAGGACCAAGGTATTTCCCATAGTCCCAGCGTCCTCGTTCAATCCTGCCATTATTAGCATAATACTTCGTTCCATACCCATCGGGAATTGCTCCTGTAACAGTTCCTTCGTAACGATCCCCGTTGGACCAGATGGATATGCCATTGCCTACCATGGCGCTATTTTTGAAGTCTCCTTCATAACGATTCCCATTGGACTAGGTATGAACCCCTTTACCGGTGCGCCAATTATCGTAGAAGTCCCCTTCGTAGCGTTCGTCAGTTGGCCAGGTATACAATCCTTTGCCGGTGCGCTTTTGGTCCACCCAATCTCCTTCATAGCGGTCGCCGTTGGGGTAGGTCATGATGCCCTTGCCGTTGGATTCCCTTCACGACTTCGCCTACGTAGCGCCGACTGTCAGGATAGGTAAGTGTAATTTGGGGGGCTGCTTTCTTCTTCTAACTTTTAAAATAGATGGTACTACTGATAAAAGAGATTCAATAGCAATTTATTATTGAATGTAAAGTACTTTGGGTAGTTCATTTTTTCATACTTAAAGCCGTTACCTTTTTCGTCATTGTGCGTTTATATCAATGTTGATGGGAAATCTTGAAAGAAGTTTTCGTGAAATCGAATAATTACAGGCTGCTTTGGCTGTTGGCTAGTATAAGTGTCAGAATGCAATAGATATAGTAATAGAGAGGGTAAATATATACTTCGGCTATTAGAAAATTAGTTCTAGTGATTACTCAGATAAGGGGCATGGCGGATTGAAAGGAAAGACATGGGGATTATCGAGCTTGGCAGATCGGTAATGTATTAGAAGGGGGACGTAAGATGCAGTTTCAACGATGGTCTATACTACTTTGTGGGATATTGTTATTGGTATCAGCATTCTGCGGGCTGTGCAACGAGTTATCTAAGGCTGAGGCAGCTACACCTTCATCTGCTGCTCAGGAGTCTATACCTAAGTACACTGTTAACTACATTGACAAAACAGGTAAAATTGCTTTTTCAGTCCAAGATCAATCTTTCATTCCACGATTTTTGGAAGGATTGGCGGTCATTGAGCAAGAGAGAAATTATGTATACATCGATAGAACTGGCAAGGTGGTAATTTCGCCGAATAAACATTGCCTTGTAGGTGGGTTTTCCGAAGGCCTAGCGCCAGTCCAATTGGGGCTTTATTGGGGTTATATCGACAAAACCGGTAATACGATAATTGAACCGAAATTCCGTTATGTACATTGCTTCCACGAAGGTATGGCAGCGGTTAAGGCAGGCGCATGGGGGTGGGGTTTCATCGATAAGACCGGTAAAGTGAAGATTGATCTAAATTATCATGGAGTTTGTGAGTTTTCAGGAGGGTTGGCAGCAGTCCAAACGGTGGACGAATTAAAAAGCTGGGGATACATTAACAAGGAAGGTTTCATGGTAGTTCCACCACAATATGACGAAGCCAGGAACTTTTCTCAAGGTCTTGCGGCAGTAAATCTGTATGAGAAGGGGCAAAGCAAGTGGGGGTATATTGATTCAACAGGTAAACTGACGATTCCTGTTCAATATCAAGATGCAAGGGGTTTTTCTGAAAGCCTAGCCGCTGTTCAGATGGAGAATAAGTGGGGGTATATCGACAAGACTGGACGTATGATGATTCGAGTGCAATATCAGACAGTCAGAGATTTTTCCGAAGGCTTGGCAGCTGTTCAATTGAATGGTAAGTGGGGCTATATTAATAAGGACGGACGCGTGGTTATTAAGTTGCAATTTAGTAATGCAGGAGATTTTTCCGAAGGCTTGGCAGTTGTTCAGGTGGATGGCAAGTGGGGCTATATTAACAAGACTGGCAAAATAGCAATTCCAGCGGAATATCAAAATGCAGGCAGCTTTGCTGAAGGATTGGCGGGTGCGATAAAGTTCCAATAAAAAAATTAGGCTTAGGCACTTTCCGGATTATGTGTATGCGGGGTGATAGGGTGTCAAAGGTAGGAGTATTGCGGACAGTACTGTATAACATGATAGGATTAATGATCATTATCGGACTGGTTTGGCCGGGAGAAGGATTGGCTCAAGACAAGGAAAACGACATGATCCTTGTGGAAGGTGGATCTTATATTATGAGACCAGCGTTCCACGATCAGCCAGGTCCTGGGAACCCGAATCTCAAAGTAACGTTAAATAACTTTTATATAGGTAAGTATGAAGTGACTTTTGAAGAATACGACCTGTTTTGCATATTAACCGAACGGAATAAGCCTAGTGATCAAGGGTGGGGACGCGGCCAACGTCCGGTGATAAATATATCATGGCAAGATGCTGTGGACTACTGCAACTGGCGTAGTGAACTAGAGGGGGTGACTCCAGTCTACAGTGGAAAAGGTATTAAAACAGAGTGCGACTTTAAGACTAATGGCTATCGCTTACCTACCGAGCCTGAGTGGACGTACGCTGCTAGAGGAGGGCAAAGAAGCGGGGATTATAAATATAGTGGCAGCAGTGATGTCGACAAGGTTGCTTGGTATGAAGGCAACGCAGGGATAATGACACATCTTGTCGGAGAAAAACAGGCTAATGAAGTTGGCTTATATGACATGAGCGGTAATGTAAACGAATGGTGCTGGGATCCGTCTTATTGGATGAATAGATATGGACCGCCGGAGAAAAGCCTGCGCGCTTACCGGGGCGGTAGTTGGCGTAGTGATGCCCCCATTTTAGCCGGAGATGTAACAGGGCTTGATATGACTTGCAGCTATATTGGTTTTCGCGTGGTAAGGACTGCTCCAGGATGACCTGCAGTGACCGTTGGCAGGAAGCACAAAGTGATGGAGAAACTGTCTTCATATATAAAAGGAAAAAACAGATGAAAAGGTGGCGTGTAAGGATGCTGGCCAGGTTTGTAAGGTATAGGAAAGCGTGGATATTTTTGTTTTTAGTGTTGATTACGGCAGGCGCAGAGGCGAGTGCTTCAGACCTGACTGGGGAAAATAAACCGGCTGCAGTAGCGAGTGATATGATACTTGTGGAAGGCGGCACTTTTCTCATGGGCGATACGTTTGGCGATGGCGAACCGGAAGAACAACCTGTACATCAAGTTACTTTGCGCAGCTTTTATATTGGCAAGTATGAAGTAACCAATCAGGAATATGCGGTTTTTTGTCTGGAAACCGCAAGAAACGGCGGCTGGGCAACCTGGAATTGTCCGGCTATTTATGCATCTTGGTATGATGCGGTAAGTTATTGCAATTGGCGAAGCGAAAGGGAAGGCTTGCAGCCTGCTTATTCTGGTGACGGCAAAGACATTGTTTGTGATTTTACAGCTAATGGATACCGGCTGCCAACAGAAGCCGAATGGGAATATGCGGCCAGAGGCGGAAAAGAGAGTCGCGGTTATATGTATAGTGGCAGTAATCTTGCTAATGAGGTGGGATGGTATGATTTTAGTTACGGGCATCCGATAGGACAAAAGCGAGGCAATGAACTCGGTATTTATGATATGAGCGGCAATGTCTGGGAATGGTGCTGGGACTGGTATGGCGAATATGATGAAGACGATGTTGAAAATCCGCAGGGGCCATCAACCGGAATCTACCGCCTTTATCGCGGTGGCGGGTGGGGTTATCAATCAACTTTGCGAGTATCTCAGCGCAGCAGGGCTGGTTATACGCCTGATCGCCGTGTTGGGATTATCGGTTTTCGTCTTGCAAAAACCTTTAATGTAGAAAAGTAGTTGTGCGGGAGGGGAAAAATCACATGAAAAAGCGTGTGGCAGTTTTATTAATAGTGTGGATGGTATGCCTGCAGAGTAGTGTTTTTGCTGCAGATTGGGTACGGGTTGGAAATGGTGAGAATTACATAGACAGTGAAACCGTGGTCAAAAATAAAAAATTACTGTGGTTTTGGGAATTATCGATAAATGAGAAAACACAGGATAAGAGACTTATTCAGTACACTATCAGCCTGAGTGCTCCGTACAGAGTGTCGTCATATTGGGGTTACAGCTATAATTCAAAAAATCAACCGCAAGATGGAATTCTTCATACTCATTCTCTTCAAGGTCCAGTGGGAGAACAGCTGAAAAAGGAAATAACCGTCGCTCTGGGTCATGCGAAAGACGGAGAACACTCGGAAGTTATGCCGGTGCTGCCGGACTAAAAGCAGATATTTGTCAGATATAAATAAACTGGGCCTATTTTGCCCAGTTTATTTATGCTTAGATGATATTCCTGTTATAAAAGTTGTGAGAAGTTAATGCTGGAATCGTTAGTTTTATATTAAATAACTGGTAATGGCAGGAATTTAACTGGTTGCAGAGAATTTTGTGGATTATTATAAATAAATATCACGGTGTTGAGTTTACTGCGAAGTTACCCAT
>Ga0316602_10000551_pt1 | contig 17649 bp, 21 predicted proteins | sample OWC_soil_day10_C_FD_203103 | JGI IMG/M metagenome (GOLD analysis project Ga0316602, IMG submission 203103) | Wetland soil microbial communities from Old Woman Creek delta, Ohio, United States - OWC_soil_day10_CT | ecosystem: Environmental > Terrestrial > Soil > Wetlands | place: USA: Ohio... | reverse complement strand
AAATATATATTTCGATAAAATAGGGACTGATCTTACTGGGCCGTTAGTATAATTCCTTGCATTTCACTCAAATTAACAGCTTAACCGTTCCTTTTCTTTGTAATTATTTTTAATTTCGACATAAATCATTATTCCCCTCTAGGTTACTTGTTAATAAAAATTTAACATTTGTGACAAAAGAAATACTCCCGCCATATTGACGGGAGTATGTAATAATACCGAAATGCAGTTTTATTATAGCATGTCTTGTTAATCGATACTACGAGCAAATAGTCCCACTTATATAGAACCGCCAAAAAGGAGCCGCCCCGATGGGTAGCTTCTTTGTTTTAGAGAACATATTAGAATTTATAGGTAACACCAACGCCTAATCCTTTTGCAATAACATTATAATAATTTGTAATATAATTCGAATATGGCAATGGTAGGTCTTTTGCTTTTATATAACGATAATTAGCGTTAAATTCAATATTTGTAGTAATTGGATAAGATACTCCGCACTCCAAATTTGTCCATTTTTTACCTATCGCAGCTTGCTCATAGATCTTTGTTTTAGAGCCAATGTTCTGTTCTGTAATAAAACCAACTTGCCAGTTATTTTTAGTTCCACCATAGTTATTTTCAGAAAATCCAGTTAGTGCAGAAATCTCGTATCCTTCCATAATCCTTGTAGGTGCAACTCCGAAAAACACCGCCACATTACTATTATTTAATTTTTTCAATACATTAATTTCATAAGTTTTCATTCCAATATATGATGTTATAACAGATGAATAAGCAGTAGTATATATCCCTTTAGGTTCAAAATTTCGATATTGTAATGCGAAATTATTACCAAGTCCAAGGGTAATTGAGGAATCTAAATTAAACTTTTTACTAGCATCCAAAGATTCATACCCAGTAGTTGTAGTTTTGGTATCATTCCACATTAAGTCAATCGATGCTTTTCCCGATGAATAGTCCATAAGCGGTGATGCTGCTGCAACACTACAAAATAGCATAGATGCGGCAAGTGTAAATAATAGTTTTTTCAAAATCAATCACCTCATAATATATTTGTTATCTATATAGAAATTGCTGCGTATTCTTATAAAATAGCTGGAGCAACCGTTGTTTTTCGACAACATTTTACATTGTACCATAGTTATCCCGCTTTGTTGATTATCCACATGGATAAAAATACTGTCTCCTATTTATCCATGTGGATAATTTTTCTGGTAATAATTAGGCAAAAAAATAATAGCCCCGGCACACGCCGGGGCTATTTACGCCGTCACCAATCAACGGCAATCAATTTCAGTATTCACATTTCAATAAACCAACGGCCTTCATCGTCGAACAAATAAACTGCGCGGCCTAGAATTTTACATGTGTACCGAATTCCCAGACCGCCAGCCTTTAGAGATGCGGCTTTTCTTACATCAATAACCCGATCAATTTTAAACTCTCGGCCATCTTCCCATTTTAGAGTAAGAGGCCGAACCGAGCCATCAACACAATGTTTTGCTGTTATCTCAACGAATGTTTTGCCCATTTGTACCCACCTCTTAAAAGAACATTTGTTCGCAGGGCAATTATAAATCTAGGCGGGATATAAATCAAGTAAAAAGGGTACAAATGCTCGAGATAGATTAAAGATCTCCGACTTTACTTAAAACAAAGGGGCTCATTCATCAACTAATCAATGTATTATTCATATATGTAAAAGGAGTGTTCTCGATATTACTTAAAATAGCAAAGTACCCCGCAGAATATTACTTTTACGGAGTACTCGTATGATCAGCGGTTGCGCTAATGCGCCGATCAAGTTTGATTATATATGATTTACCTGAAATTTACATGAAAAAATAGCCCCACCATATCGTCAGGGTATAAAGTGTATTTTAACGATCAGCGCGATGCACGAACACAGATAGCCACGCCGATCGGGCTATTTGATTATACCGCTGAGGCTACATAATTATTATGGCAAGACCATTTTGATATGCTGTCTTCGCTTCATCAAACACCTATTATCTTGGCTCTATTGGCATATATTTGAGAACTGATTCCTTTAGACGCTTACTATCAAAAGGCTTCACTACAAAATCATCTATCCCTATTTTTATTAACTCTTTAAGAGTTTCACTTTTACTAAAAGTGCTACACATAATTACTTTTGCGGTTGGTTGATGTATCTTGGCTTCCTTCAAAACAGCTATACCATCCACCCCATCCATCACTACATCAAGCAAGAGCACATCAAAAGTAACTGAATTTAGCATTCGTAAAGCTTGCACTCCATTTTCTGCTTGGTGAATTTGATCTTCCTCTAAGCCGATCTCTAATAGAGTCTTAATAATTATGCCTCGCATCAAATCCGAATCATCTAGCACCAAAATATTCATAAAAATATTCCTCCGGTTTATTTTCCCCGTGGCTAGATGATTAATACCAGACATATAAAAATCGCCATCTGCCACATAAAGCAGCTTGGCGATCATAAATTGTTCTCATATAGGAAGAGCCCCAAAAATAATGATTTACACTGTTAATATCACAGAAATATAAAACAAAGAAAAACTCCCACCATATAGATGGAAGTATGTAAGAATAACCGAAATGCAGCTTCATTATAGCATGGCTTGTTAACAGAGACTATGAGCAAATGATTCCAGATTTGTACGCCGTCAAAAAGGAGCCGCCCGCAATGGGTAGCTCCTTTTTCTTTGGATTAATATTTATAGGTAAGACCCAAGCCCAATCCTTTTGAATTTCCATTAGCTGTAGTTGCATCAAAATTACAATTAATGTCTCTAATTTTAATGTAACGATAATCAACATTTAAATCTAAGTTTGGCTGAATTGCATAGCCTATACCGATTTTATAGTCAGTAAGAAATTTTCCGCCAATAAAGCTACCCCATAGGTTGATTTTAGGTGCAATTGTTGTTGTTCCTAAAATGCCGATAGTCAAACAACTTTTCATATAATTAGTGTCAGAGTTGTAACTATCATTTTTAAAAGAAAACCCAGTACCAACAGAAGCATATCCAAAAGAAGCTGCTACATTTTTGTTTAATTTGTAGAGAACGTTAATTTGTTGTACTGTATTATGTAGACGATATTCGCCATTAGTAAAAGAGGCTAAACTTTCTGATTTGGGAGCAAAGTAATTATATTGTGCAGCGAATTCCCCCCCTAAGCCAAGCGTAAACATAGTATCTAAGTTCGTTTTTTTATCGAATTGATTGTAATCGATAGTGTAAGCAGATGTCTTGCTAATAGAAGAAGAATCTGTATTTCTCAATGTTAAATCAAGAGAGTAATGGCCCTGTGAATAGTCCGTAAGCGGCGCTGCTGCGGCAACACTACAAAGCATCATAGATGCTGCAAGTGTAGATAATAGTTTTTTCAAAATCAATCACCTCATATATTTGTTTTACTTTCAAGTAGCAATTATTTTTTCAACAACAATTGACATTGTATCATAAGTCTCCACTTTTGTTAATTATCCACATGGATAAAAATACTGTCTTTTGATTATCCATGTGGATAAAAATTATAGTAATAATTAGGCAAAACTAAAAGTCCCGGCACACGCCAGGGCTATCTTACGCCGTCAACCGATCAACGGCCATGCTCATGTTATCAAGCAGTACAATGCAAAAGTCCCACTCCAAATACCATACACACCATTCCAAACCACCCAACGATTGTCAATCGTTGCCCAAACAAAAAATAATCACTGATTGCAGTCAAACAAAGTCCCATAGCTCCCCAGAAAGCATAAGCCACACTTAATTCTATATCCTGTAAAGCCTGTGCCATGCAAGCAAACGCTGCCATAACACACCCCAAAGCAAAAACACCAATTTTCTTCTGACGAAATCCCTCTGAAAATTTCAAGCATATATTAGCAACTACATCAAAAAATATCGCACCAACTAAAAATAACCATTCCATAATTAACCTTTCTCGTGAAAGTTTTTAGCACGTCCAAAATTAAGCATTACAATCCCAACTACAATTACTCCACATGCCAAAAGCTTCTTTCTATGTACTATTTCATCAAACAAGAAATAGCCCGATACCAGCATCACCATTAAACCTATACCCTCCCATACGGCATATGCTAAACTCATAGGTATAGATTGAATCGCCTTTGCAAGAAAATAGTAAGATACGCCTATCAAGGAAAATAAAATTAAATAGTCGCCTGCCCCAGCGTCATCTCCAGCATATTTAATATAACTAGTACCAATAACTTCAGCTACAATAGAAATAAATAGAATAAACCAATAAAACATATTTCACCTTTTCTTAAATAGCGCAAATTTGTCCCAAAAATACCTTTTGGGTTGATTTCAACGTTTTTCTATTATTATACTATTAAAATGATCATGGCCACAAACCTGCCTATTCAATGCAATGTTGATTTAAATGCAATAGAATACTATGGCTCATTTTTGCCTTGAAGTTTCTCATGCCTCCCTTATCTTCCTGTTTATTCCTCTGTTATACACAGGATTTACCTCACCAGCACCATTAATCTACCCATATAATAAAATCCCCTCAACTTTAATACATACCAAAGGGCTTCACTTACTTCCAACCAAACCATTTTCTCAACAACGGCATTATATCCACCGCAAACTTAAAATATGGTATCTTCATGCTGCCACCGCCAACAGTCCCATTATTATGGTAACTATTTTTCTAGTTTCGCATAACATACATTAAGTAAACAGAAAGGAGGACCCCTATGAGCTGTGGTTTCGGTGGTTGTGGCTTTGGCGGAAGCGGCATAGTTGTCGTTGTTATAATCATCATCCTTCTTCTCCTATTCTGTTCATTTGATGACTGCGCTTCTAGTCCTATTTGCTAATACCTACACATTCCTTTTTGGTGTCTCACCCGCAAAACGTAAGATAATCGAAATTAAGAATCTTTATACAGAAAAGATCAAGTGTTTTGTATAATATCAACCCATCTCCACTGCATAACTTGTATATTTGACTATAACAAACCCTAGGATACCGCAAATGTGCGATAATCCTAGGGTCTATGGTTAAACGGAATGGTTCTTTATCGGACGTTGATATGTTTTAAATATATTACTTATTTAGCCTCTTAGCGATTTCTTCCATATGCGTATTGTCAGTGCCACAACAACCACCAAATATTTTAGGAGTAAAATACTCATATAGCTCAATCATATCGCGTGCAAGCTTAACCCCTTCCGAACACTTTAGATCATAGCTATTATCTAATTTTTCTGGTGATAACGGTGAAGTATTCGCTTGTATTCCATGAAAACGGGCTTTCACTAATTTAGTTTCATTGAATGAGCAAGATAATGCCTTTCTCAAAACTATTGGATGGACACAGTTTGTCATATAACAAAGTGGCTTTCGTGTAGTTGCTTTATCTATATTCAAAATTGCATTATGAATCGTAGTTCCATCTATGAGTTTTCCGTCATCTCTAATCATAAAACTAATAATATATGGCAATCCTGTATCTTCCATTGCATTCGCCATACCAATAGCCTCAGATAACGCAGGCATAATACCTGCGTATAAAAAATCTACACCTGAATATTTAAATAAATTTGCCTGCCATGAATGAAATTCTTTTGCCTGTTTTACAGATAAAATCTCTGTTGCTTTATAGGCATCTCCCTTACATCCCATTAATCCACCGACAAACATATTACTATCTGCATTGTCTTTAATTTGTTGTAAAAAGCGTACATTATCCTCAATAATTTTTTCATTATATTTCGACTGCATAACCCGCTCTCTATTTGCTCTGCGAGTTGGAGTCGTTGCAATAAATGGCAAATAATATTTTTTTGCGATTGCTAAATATCCTTCAAAGATATTTAGCATTGCGTGCTTTGATCTAGCATTATAAATCAAACTAGCCATTGCAACCCTATCATCAAATATAATATTATATTCTCTCTTTAGTCTCTCTCCAATAGCACCTTCCATTAAAATCGCTGAAAATGTATGAAAACAAGTTTCAAAATCCATATATTATACCTATACTCCTATTATGATTATAATTCAAATAGAGTCTTATCATCTGCTGTTAGAAAGAGTTAAGTTATCTGTTTTACATCTATGGAATACTCTAGACTAACGGCAACTTCTTGAGCTAATTCTGCTCCAAATAAAACTTTTAGTAAATAAAGTCCGAGTTCAATACCGGAACTTACTCCCGCTCCAGTAATGATGTTTCCGTCTTGAACAACTTTTGCTTTTTCCACTTTTATACTTGGGTATTTTTCTAGCTCTTGAAAAGCAGCATGATATGTTGTAGCTCGTTTGCCTTTTAATACGCCTGCTTCAGCTAATATAAAAGCACCAGTACATACTGAAGTAATGTATTTTGAACCTTTTGATTGCTTCATGATAAAACTTTTTATTGTTTGATTTTTCATTGCTTGCAATCGTCCTTTACCACCAGGCACCACTAAAATATCAAGTTGTGGACATTTTTCAATAGAGATATCGGGAAGAATTTTCATACCATTATAGGCGATAATCGGTTCTTGTTTTTCGGCCACTAATACTACATTGGTACTATTTTCTTTAATGTAATTGACATGACTTAAAATCTCAAACGGTCCAACAAAATCAAGTTCTTCAACTTGAGGAAAAATTAAGACACCTATTTGTATCAATTTTTAATACCTCCTGAAATAGCTTCGTATTTAAGAATTTTGTTGTTACAAAGATTATTCCTGCAAGTTATCTACATAAGGCTTTCTTAGCGGACGCTATCTAGAACATTTTCTTGAAATTGCGTTGTTCTTTATTTCCAGTATAACCACAACTTATATAAAATTTATGGGCTTCAGATCTATTTACACCTGATACTAACCGAACTCCATAGGCACCAGTATCTCGTGCCCATTTTTCAACTTTATTCAAGAGTAGTTTACCTATACCGTTTTTTCTAAAACAGGCTGAAACGGCTATTCCCATAATATTTTTCAGATGTGGTGCGTATAGCAAGTCATAATTATTAGCATGAATGTACCCTACTACTTTATTATCAATACAGGATACGTATATTTTATGATTATTATCATCGTTTAATAGTTGCGATAATTGCCTTTTTGTACATTCCAGAGAATATTCATAGTCCATTTCGTTTTTATTTAATAAAAAAATGTCTTCATAGTCACGCAGTGTACACTCTCTTATAATAATTTTCAAATTAAACACCCTCAACAAATATTTTACAATTAAGATTATACCTGATTTGTTAATTTTTCATAATCACTTATTCTCGGATGCAAGTAGTTAATACTATATTTCACCGTACTTCGCTTATAAGACCTCTTTTTAGTTGCAGAGGTTTTTTTATTATCGCCAACATCAGGTAATCTGAATACTTCTATCTTTGCAACTATTAGCTCGTTCCCAGCCACTACCTTTTAACTGCATAACAAAAGTATGCGTGCCAGCCGCCAAACTAAGCGATTGGCTGACCGATTTACTGTATATTTTCCCCGCAGTTTCCCTCGCCGTCCAAATATCTTCGGTCATGGTATAATCGCCGCTACTACCACTATTCCAGCTTGTTGTCTGATAGAAGTAGCAAGCCTGCGTTTCACTATCTACTAACACCCGGCCTTCCACGTAGGAATCTCCATCATCATTATAAAAATCAATATCATATTCAATGGTGATGGTTCGGTTTTCTGGCAGATCCACGCTAAGACTCGTTGATACATCCGTCCAACTCCCCCAAAAACCATCCGTATATAAATTAGTCTTAGATAAATTATGAAACCCGTCATTACTGTTCGCAATCGCATAGGTCGTGCTGCTTCTAATGGCGCGTAAATCAGACGCGTTATCACTATCCACATCACAAAGCCTAGCATATAAAATTTCGTTATCATTCTCCATATCGCGAAAACAAATATAGGTACTGCCTACGTCAAATTCATCCGTATAAAGAGGCACCGTATAAGTAGTATCATCTTTAAGATAGTAGAGGCTTTTATCCGTGGTAGTCGCGGTAACTTTCCTCTTGGTATCAACCTTGATACATACAGCGTTAACGTTTTGGCGAAGCGTATCTACGTTAATACTTACGGCCTTTTTCAGCACTCTAGCAGTATCCGCTTTTATCCTAAACGAATTAGCTAACTTTCGGGTAGTATCTACCTTGATTGAAACTGTATCTGCCATATCAGCACCACCTATGACGAAGAAGTCGCTGTAATCGTTGTCGCCACAACAAAGTTGACTGTCTTATCGTGCAAGTTTAACTCAGTTGAAATAGATGTATATTTGGCGTAAAACAAAGTATTTGTTGTAGAAATTGTGCTGGTGATCGTCAAGGCGGCCCCATAATCATTCCATGTTGAACCATCGCCAGATAAAGCCCAATAACTAGCAGTAGTACCGTCTGGTGTAATTACGGTACTACCTGTCGTTGCATAACCGCTTTCTGTCCGAAGGGCCAAGTTGAGAGTCCCGGACTCGCTGCCAGCTGTAATGCTACTTGAATACGTTATCGGGCTGGATTCATTGGCCACGCTTTTAACTGTAGCCGAAGAACTATGCGCCACCGTTAAATCAGCGGACAAGGTTATCACGTTGGTATCATAGTCAACGCTGGATATTGTCGCTATTTCAGAATCTATCTTAATACTTAAAGCCGCATAAAAATTAGTAGCGTCATCTACCGTGATTGTCGTATCGGCAATCGCAGCAGCTGACGCTAATGTTGTTGATATTTCTTCACTTACCTGGGTTCCGTCCGTTCCTCCGGACGTAGGACTATCGGTATAAACATGAATATACACGCAGCATCATCCTTTCTAGGCAATCCAGATATTGCCGCCAACGTTTCCGGTTGGAATATTGTAAGCTGTGCCAGTTGTATCTACCGTCAAATTACCTTCTGAATCCAATACCGGCAAATTATTGGCCGTATTCGTCGCGTGATAACCGTCTACTTTATCCGCATCGAAGTTTTCTAATAGCGTAGGCACTTGCGTATTTAAAAGGTCATTCATACAGGCATAAATATGCTCAATTTCCTTCTGTAATTTGTCAGCTTGGGTATAATCATTATCTCCATCGGCGCTGGTATGGTCCAATGGATACAATGGAGAATAACTCATGTCTATCTCTCCCCCTACAATTCCGCTATTGTCAGCGAAATGTTTCTTATTTTCACTAACCCTTTAGTAATCTTAATTGTTATATCAAAATCGGTTACATTAAAATTAACTTTTCGATCTACAATCACTAAACCGTTAACCCATATTGGCCGCTCACTACTATAAATAACACTTGTGTTGTTATAAACAGAAGGTGATTCTGCACTTAATGATATCGATTCACTAAACTTACCGATTTGAATATAGCACGTAGCGGTTTTTACACAGTAAAACTCTATATGGATTCGTTTAACATTTATTTCATTATCATTTCTGAATCGCTTGGATTTATAAACGGAAGTAACATAATCCTCATCCTCTTTATCATTAAAAGGATTAAGTATGTATATCGATGCTCCCATAGCAATATAAACGGCATTCTGAAAAGTAGCAATATCATTGATCGGGCTGCTAAACCGCCGCACACTATATGCATTTCGCAAATAGTTGTAAACGTAGATTTTACCACTGTTATCTACTTTGATCCATAATTGTTTGAGTGCAGGCAAATACCACATTCTAGCCGCCGAATTATTTGATGCAATACTATCAATTTTAGCCCCGATTTCACTTGCTTTAACCGAGCCATATTCGACTACCGTACCTAAGTCCTTTAAGCCGTACTGTCCATAAAAATAGACGTTATTTCCGGCCTGAATAGCACAAAAGCGATTTTGGCAATGAGCACTATCACTTACGCTATACAAAGCTTGGTCGGGATAGTCGCCTTCAACTCGAAATATCTTACCGTTGTTCTTAAATACGATAATATCCGCACTCAACATGACAACCGCGGTAATAAAGCCATCATCCTTATAGCCTATCTTTACTTTATCAGCATCGCTGGTCGTATGGGTATAAGTCGTACTATTGGTTGTCGGTGGATCGGTGCCAAGATTATATGTTGAGCCATCATCCGTCCATGATGTATCGGTAGTCGTTTTTAGCAAGGTTAATTCATCTTCGGTACGACCATAAATCTTATATTTCACCGCATCAGTAATCGCCGACCAGCTAATCGTTACACCGCCGGTTGCCGTCAGGGTTATTTCTTGCGTTTCCGAGGCGGCGGTTTCAGCATAAACCGGGTCGCTTCCATCAGTGGCCGTGTTCTTTACTGCAGACACTTTATATTGATAAATCCCTGCCCCTTCGGCATTATTAACTACAGTACCCAGGGCTTCCGTATCGCCATAATCATAAACAAGTTGATCTTTTTCACCCCGCTTATTGGCAGTAAAGGTTAGTACATTACTATCTCGGGTTACAGTCCAGCCATCATAATCATTGCCATTAGCAATTTTTTTAGCAATCTCAATGGCGGTTTCTAAGGTGCCGGTAGTTGTTGCCGTCAATGTTATTTTAGTAGGGTTAATAATGCCGGTGTCATCAGCGAAAATCCAGTTTGTTATATCACCAATACCGCAGTAATAAAAATAATCATTTTTCGCATTATAAACGATAACTCGGCCATCTTTTACAAAAGCAGCATCCGCTATTGGTGCATCGTCATCATCTATGGTTTGTAGGCCACTGTCAGGGTCTTTCTTATCGTAATATTGAATCGAACTACCGCTGCAAACTACTATCTTTTTATCAAACCGTGTATAAGACGGCAATTTGTAGCCGGATAAAGTGTACGTATTCAAGATACTAGCTAAGTCGGTTTCATACAGGCTGTTGCTATTCGAAAAAAGCATATTGCCGTCACCTTTAGAAAATAGCGTTTCTATATCGCCATTAGCAGAGGTATACACCTTGCGTAAGCCACCGCTTGATACAAGCATCCCTGATGAATTAAGTTCAAAGTTCTCTAAAACCTGGGATTCGGTTTGCCCTAATTGATCCGGCGTTATCGCGTAATTAATGCCGCCGGTAAAATCCGCTAATGAAAGTACCGTTTCATTGGTATGTTTGGTCGACTTCTGCATTAGCTTCCACCACCTTGCAGTAAAGCCAGGTGCTTTTCAAATAGCGCATTGTCCTGGGTTACATCAAATTCATTACGATTTAAGGCGTATATAGCAGTAAGCTCAATTAATAAAGGTTCAATACTGACCTTAAAGAGAATGGTGTCAGTGGTCGCACTAACATGACTCTTAGCCACATAATACCGCATGGTGGCCGTTGAGCCGGACAAAGTTTTTATTGTGTCGCCCTCCATATACAGCATTTGAGCGCCAACAAAACTGTCAAAGTCATCCGGTTTGGCAAGACTTCCATTTGTGACTTCTACCGAATTTATCATTTCTCCGTCTTTGATCCGAATCAAAAAAGCTGACAGATAGTCAAACGCTTGATTAAGGCAATCGATTAATTCACTATCAGGATATTCCGTGGAGGTTGTATCACGGATTTTCATCCTGACCTTGGTTAATAAGGTGCTGACTGTAATTGCCAACTATATCACCCCTGCCTAGCCTGAGTTAACATATCATTCAGTTGCTTCAGCATAGCCGAATCCTGGTCAATTGGCTTACCCATTTTGTTGATTGTGGCAATGGCGGCATATTGAGTCAGGACGCTTTTATATTGGTCGGGAAAGTCTATGGTTCCACTCCAAGCGGAAATCGAAGATTTTACCGTCCAATATTTTGCTGTTACCGAATCTAAATCAAGGAGCAGTGAAAACCCGGTGCCAGTCCTGGTGACTGGGTATTGCCCCACAAACTTAACAAACCCGGTAGGTAAGGTAGTAGCGGCGGTTATTGTTGCTTGGGTTATCATAATGGGGTCTTTAAAAGCAATAAGCTGGTTACTAAGCCAGCTTATTGCTTCGTTCACGTATGTAAGTAGCAGGTTATCGTCACCGATTGTAATTTTTCCCTCATCACGAATACGGACGCGAAGTTCAGGTAATATGTCAGAGCCGGTCATAGTGTTCACCTCCTGCATTTTAGAAGTTTGCCATTTTGGGGTAAGTCTCATCGGAAGGAAATGGGGATATTTTACAGAATATAAAACATGCAAAAACTGTTAGGGAGGGACAACAATGAAAAAACATTTTCTTACCTTCTGCTTAGTTTTGATGTTAGTCTTTGCTTTTTCTAGAATCACTTACGCGGCGGAAAATCCCTTTAATGGATTAACACAAGACCAAATTATTCACAAGTATTTTGAAGGAAGGCAATTAGATCCCATCGAAGGAATTTGGTTTTCATGGAGTACCGTAATAATCATTAAAACCACCGCCATGGATACTATTAAGGATTTTAAAGACTATGATTACCTCTTGGTTGAGTATTCTAGCAATCCCCAAAAAGCCGAGATATTTGGAGTACGAAAGTCTGATAAACCGCATATCTTTGGGTATGGGAAATGGAGTAGATGCCTTAGACAAATAAGCTCAATTACCTTAGTTTGGCCAGAGGATTCATACCAAAGTCCCGAATCTCTATTTATTACTCGTGTTTATCCAAATGAATTGTAGAATCATGCCCTCTTTTCTTATGCCAATATCTTCTTGATATTGGTCCATAGCAGCCATCCAGCAAGTTATTGTCATTATTAAAGGTACTTCCCAGAGATAGCACCTTTTGCTGCCATAACTGTTTTACCTGCTCCTTGGTGGCATAATCTCCGGGAGATAATAAGATTATGGCATAGTCAATAATTAGGTTATTAAATTCATCAGGAAAACCTGTTTTCTCAAATTCAACCTCACCGTCCGCATCAACAACCCTTTCACCTTCATCAAGCGGTATGTTCTCATTATCTTGGTCCATAAAAGTTAAGTGCCCGTAATACTGTTTTACTAGAGTATTCATTTCGCTTAGAGTTTCGTCCAGTGCATCTTGAATTTCATATTTGCTGTAGTTAACAGCATCCATATCTTTTAATTTGAGGCGTAATCTATAGATAATTGCACTAACGGCAGACATATATTCCACCACGCTTTATAAAATGGCCGGAGCAAATACGCCCCGGCCATTAAAATTTTTATTTTTATAACGAAAAAATCAACTTAGGAAGGCTGTAACCCCCGTTATTCCTAGGTTCTCTAATCTACAGAATAGAAATTCGTAGGGCGTTAGTAGTTGCTTGTATTAAGACTAATTATATAAACTTTAAAGGTCAGGATTTATGTGGCTTAATTCAAGGGCCGTTTCTGTTCCGTTACTATACAGCCCCAAACAGGCTGTGACATTCCCCTTCAAAATTCACCTAAGTTTTCTTAGTTTGATTGGCATGTGGCGAAACTCCTATTAAACATAGAAGCACATTTTCCAACGCACAATGCAGAAGCGACCGTGCCAACTCCAATTCCGATCACAGTATGCGTTGTAAGAAGGCAAAACACACAGGTAATCACTACCATCGTAATGTCATACCTCACTTTTGTTTTACCAAATTCTTTGCCGGTTTTTTGGCTGATCACTTTTACCGCGCCATCCGGCGGGTTGTTGACCAGATCCATGTGAATCATTAACACAGTCCCCAGTGCGGTAAAAACAATTCCCGCCACAAGTATTGTAATTTGAAGCAAAACACTTTTTGCCTCAACAGTAATCCATCCGTTCAGCAAGTCGATGATTTTGCCAAAAATAACACTGACAATAATCTGCAACACAATTCTTAAGTCACATTTTTTACGCAGTATTCCCTGGAAAATCACATTGGCAATATGGAAAAACATAGTTGCCGTTCCAAACGTTAAAATACTTATCTTAAACACTGCATAAGGAAGCGCGCTGATAGCGGAAACGCCAAGATCAGCTTTTGCATTTAAAACTATGCCAAGCGAAACTACCCACATTCCCATTATGTAAATTACAATTCTTTTCATAGTACTCATTTCCATTCCCCTTTGCCTAATTGTAATATTCTTTATATAATATATAGACCATGCCCCAAGGGCATGGTCAACATACTAAAAGAACATTTTGAAACGAGGAAAGAAATGAATTATTACCTTACCAGAGGCGAAATGGCAAAAGCAAGGAATATTTCGCTGAAAGCAATTCGGTATTATGAAAAAATTGGACTGTTAAACCCAGCATATATTGATTCCGAAAACGGATATCGTTATTATTCATCCGACCAGCTGATTTTGTTAGATGTTATTATTTTCTGTCATGAGATTGGATTGCCACTAACAGAGCTTGACAAATACAAAAATTCAGAAAAAATTTTCTGTTTTACGCATTTGCTGGAAGATGGACAGGCAGCCGCAATGAAAAAAATCAAGGCAATTCAAATCGGGTTATCAAAAATCCAACTGAACCTGCACCATATGCAGTCTTTAGCTCCATTTAAAGGGTGCGCAGGTTTTTACCGTCGCCAAATCGACGAGCGCAACGTGATTTGCGTTCCATGCAAATCTATTCGAGATAATCGTGATTATGAACGCTACGTGGCTTTGGCCTTAAAACAAGCGAAAGCGCTGAATCAGAATGCTACGTTTCATGCCGGTTATATCCATCAGCATAACGGTAACGATTGCGAGGACACGAATTGTGTATATGTTGAAATATTAGAATCAGATGTTCAGGATAATTGTTTTCAGAAGCTTCCTGCCGGAGAATATTTTTGCAAGCAAATTTCAAAACTCAACCTGTCGGATACGAAAACATTACTTGCCGATGCGGTAAACAATAAAGAATCCTATACCATTGTCACCTCAAACATGATAACTAATATTGAAGGTCACGAAGAAATACTTTTTGAGGTACAGTTACGCTGTTTATAAAAAAACAGCCCTTTCTTCCAAATAGCTTATGTAAAAAAACAGTCGACTGTTACTTCACTGATAATACTCATCCCACGATGAAACCCAGTGAGTTTTCGGCTACGTTGCTATAATAATAAAGCCGTTATTCCTTAGCGTCTGTTTTGCTGGCGAAACCCATATATGGGCTTTTTACATAAGGTTTTCTTAATAGAAAGGATCTTTAAGTCTTATAGAAAAATTAAAGTGTTAATTTCCATAAAGGTTTATTATAGAACTTTACTATTGATTAGTTATAATTATGTATTTTGGTAATTAACTCATTTCACTGAATTCTATTTATTGCCGGGGTTTTTATACCCCGGCAATATTTTTTTTATGATACGGTAACTTTGCAAGTTTCAGAAGTTAGCGTATACCCAAATATCGAACCGGACACAGTTAGTGTCGCGGTATCAGCAGCAACCCACGATGCAGCACTACCCATAAGTGTTACGCTTAATACTCCATCGGTCATATCATGGGAGCCTGCCGCCGGGGAAATGCTGGCTACTCCGGCAGTGGATGTATCAGCAATTGCCAATGTTACCGGGCCGTTATACCAGGAACAAACTTGACCATTTGCTGTTTCCAAGGTAACGGTAATAGTTTTGGTAAACCCGGTGCTGCCAGCCGATTCGCTAACAGTAGTCGGGCTGACATTCAACACCATATCACCTGACATAGCTTTAATAAAGCTAACCAAGGAAGCTCGGTCACCTGCACCGTTGCATACCATATGCTCATATAGGGCTTGTTGCCCATCAGTCATACTCATAAAGAAATCCTCCTAAAATCATTTAAGGTTTAATGGTAAGAGCTGCGCTCCCACCCTATTAAGCATCTTCTACGGATGCGGTATACACATGCAAAACTCCGTAGTCCTCACCGTTATATACCGATTTGGCAATTCCAAAGATTTGCCCAAATTCAAAACCTACTTTATTTTTATAATCGAACTCTTCTTCATTCCATTCCGGGTCACCGCCAACGGCAAAACAAGCAGCCTGTGCACCTAAGAATAAAGCATGTCCAACATCGATGCTGGATGCTCCACTTGCAGTAACTTCAACATTATCATTAGTGAAGATCAAAACTCCATCCCATATGCCTTCAGCGCCACTGAACAGCGGGTTATCTTCCCCCCGGATATTAGCATTCGCTTGGGCGGTAATCCATGTTGAATCATTTCTCAGATCACGCATTTGTTCTTCGGTTAAAATCATTATCCACACTGATTTGCCATTAGCTTTAATTGACCGGATTTTCGGTAGAATATAGGTTACACCATCGCGGGTATAAGTTGACCGTTTTTTCGCCTTACGCTTAGCCTTGGAAATCATGGCACAACTCATGGTATTAGTTGCCGCAATAGAACTAATAGCCGTAACGCTATCAGGATATACAATCCGGTTAGTAGACGGATCGGTATTAAGTGCATCAAAATACATGGTTTCAATTTTTTCTGCATTCCAGTCTTTTAGCGCATCTTTTGCCTCGGTACGAAGTTTAATTGAAGTTCGCTTTTCTGCCATCTTACCTTTTAGCCGGACAGCGTGACGAAGTTGATCAATGGTCACCGGGAAATCATAATATTCCATGGCTTCTTCATTGCCTTCTAAGACATCATCACCAGTTGTTCCATCCCCGGTAAGCGGCGCACGCAAATGAAATGTGATCTGATCTCCAGCATCTTTTTTCAGGGTATCATCATATTGAACGATGTTATCGGTACCAGTACCTACATAATTTGAAATAGTGGTATCCTTTAGGGCCATTGTCCAGGTTTGCTTTGCCCAGGCTTGCTCTCTCAGAGAAGCAGGAATGACAGGGCTTTCTGCAAACCGTTGAAGGTCAAAGCCTTTGAATTTATTTTCAGTCATAAAAAATCATCCTCCGTATTGGTGAAACAAAAAAACAACCTTGCGGAGAATGCTTGTTTGTTAGCTTTCAAGAACAAGTTTCGCATACGCTGGATACTTGCTCTCGAATTCTGACCAAGGCATTTCATTCATCAGCCGCGCAATTTCCTCGACATTAACGCTGCTTGACTGATTTGTGCCTTTAACAAGATTCGCTTTAGGTTGTTTTTCAATCTCAGTTAATTTTTCTTCCGCCGTTTTCTTTGCCAGTTTCGGTGGCGGTGCCGGATCGGTTTTAGGTGGCTCAGTTTCTTTTTCCGGTGGTTCTACAGATTTACGATATTTTGTTTGTGAGTTATTCCAATAATTCTTAACCACAAACAAGTCTTGCGGTGTACCCTCACCTTTTTCACAAAGTTGATAAGCACGTCCAAACAATTTCTGATCTTCTAACGGCATTGTCTTTAAATCTTCAACAAGTGCTAATTGAACTTCCTCGAAATCGTCTTGCAACGACTGTTGGTTAACAAACTGCATATAAGATTGAGCGTGCTGGCGGGCTTCTTCCGCAGCCTTTTGCTGTTTTAATTGATATGCTTCAATATTCCGGTTTACCTCATAGGTGCAAGAAGCCAGTTTAATATTGTCGCCGCGCTCCAAATCATCAGGTTCACGGCCATACTTCTGCTGAAACAGTTGCAGCGCCGCTTTCTCGATAATGTCGTCTACTGGTGGTGTTGCTTCCGGTGGAGCTGTCTGTATTGGTTGCTGGACAATAGGCTGCCGTTGTTGCTGGCGTAATTGCTCTAATTCAGCTTTAAGCGCTTCCGCTTCACGTTGTGCAGCTTTACGCTTACCACGTTCGTCAGCCAGCGCACCATATGGAACCGTCTTTTGGCCACCAT
>Ga0316602_10000542_pt1 | contig 17996 bp, 14 predicted proteins | sample OWC_soil_day10_C_FD_203103 | JGI IMG/M metagenome (GOLD analysis project Ga0316602, IMG submission 203103) | Wetland soil microbial communities from Old Woman Creek delta, Ohio, United States - OWC_soil_day10_CT | ecosystem: Environmental > Terrestrial > Soil > Wetlands | place: USA: Ohio... | reverse complement strand
TACTGCGCTTCCTATTACTACTAATAATCTAGCAATTCCTGTTAGTGCTTCTACTGCGCTTCCTATTACTACTAATAATCTAGCAATTCCTGTTAGTGCTTCTACTGCGCTTCCTATTACTACTAATAATCTAGCAATTCCTGTTAGTGCTTCTACTGCGCTTCCTATTACTACTAATAATCTAGCAATTCCTGTTAGTGCTTCTACTGCGCTTCCTATTACTACTAATGGTGAACTGCTTCCCGTTTCTGTGGCTCTCGCTACAACCGATGTCGTGTTTGATCCTATCGCAAACATTACTGGCGGCGGTCCTGGCTTCGAAAGACAAGTATTGGGCCTTGGCCAATGGACGTATGGCGTAGTTAACAACTCCATTTCAGGCAGAAACGCACTAGCATACCTGCAAATGAGCCCCGATGGCAGCAATTGGTTAAATGATGGCTCCACGCATACCATCGCCTACAACGGCACAGCAGCCCTTGTCGCCGGCGTCTTCCTTAAATACGCCCGTGTGTACTACTATGCACAAGATGCCACCAATAGTGCCGTAACCCTCAACGTCTTCTTCCAAGGTAATACGGTTGAATAAGGTTACACCATTACCATCTCCAGTTAATTACATTTCCCTCATCAGTAAGATGAGGGAAATGCAGCTTATCAAATGATATTTGTCACTTTACTGTGAAGTGTAGGTGGAACTTTTATGCCTAGCAAATATATTAAGCCCCCTCTTATTGACGCGTACATTACACGCCACCAAACAGCGGCTAAGACCAGAAAGGGTGGTTACTTATTAATAGGTAAACATACAAATTCCTGCTTTGAGTCAATTGCACTCTGGGATTTGACCTCGGTTCCTTATGATCTGGACATTATATCCGCTACAGCTAATTTCTTTATCGCTCATAATAATCCATTATGTTCAAAGGTTATTGAAGCCTATTCCATTGTTTCCCGCTGGCGGCCATCGCCTACATCCTTGCGACATCCCCCGCTCACCAGCCCTAATCCAATTGCCACAGCGGCTATCTCTGACACTGCCGAACAGCTATCATTGGGAATCACAGCGTTAGTAAAGGAATGGCAATGCTGCAAAAGTGCCAATTTCGGTCTCTTGTTTAGAATGCACGAGCCGGTTTTTCCCAATAATTTTGTTTCACTATTTAGTGGTAATTACTGCGACTCCAACTACTGGCCATTTATACAGATAAACTATAATCCACCAGACGTAGTTCCCTGTATTTGTAAACCAGACATTATTAATGTATCAGACACCGTACCCACAACCGATGCTTGGTCTTACACAACACCGCTTGATGTACTACCCTACAATTACTCCTATACTATTAGCAATACCGGTCCCCATCCTGCTATAGTTTACCTGAATGTCAGCGCCGACGGTCATTACTGGCTGGAGCAATCAGCTATGTATACACTCCTTCCCTCAGAAAGCGCGGCGCTAGTACCTAATACTATCACTCGTTATGCTCGCATAGCTTTTCGTTCTCTCAATTCCGGCCAGGGAACGACTTTAAATATCCGTATGCAAGGACGCACATCCAGCTAAGCTTAACTGCCAAATAATTTCTCATAAACCTCCATTTCGCCGCTACCGCTGGCAACACACATAATAATGAAAAAGCGCTAATCGCCTCTTACCTTGGGTGGTAGAGGCGATTTCTTCATGGGAATTATTGAGCCTTCCTTATTTAATTCCGCAATAAATACTATTTTTCATTCCTCTCCAGAATGTTTTTTACACCATGTATTACATCCTGTACATTTTGATTTGTCATCTTGGGAAAAATAGGCAGACTTATGATCCGGTTATATAGATTTTCACTGCATGCACACCTTACATCCTGGTAACCGTTTTGTTGATAAAAAGGATGCTTATATACAGGAAGGTAATGGACGTTTACGCCGATATTTTCTCTATGTAACGCTTCAAAAACTTCTTTGCGGTTGCATTTCAGTTTTTCTAAGTTTAATTGAATTACATATAAATGCCAACTAGAATTACAGCCTTCTTGCTGAAATGGTACTTGCAAAACAGGTGTATCCTTAAATACTGCTGTATACATGTCGGCTATTTCACGCCGTCTGTGTAAAAACCTATTGGCTTTCTTAAGCTGACTAAGCCCCAATGCAGCCTGTATATCGGTCATCCTGTAATTATAACCTAGCGCCAGCTGTTCATAATACCATGAGCCTTGGTAATCCAGCATTATATTTTTATCTCTGGTAATACCATGGCTTCTAAATAAAAGCAGCTTTTGGTATAGCTCTTCACTGTTAGTAGTAATCATACCGCCTTCACCGGTAGTAATATGTTTTACAGGATGGAAACTAAAAGTTGTCATATCCGAAATACTGCCAATCAAATTACCCTTATAGTCGGCACCTACAGCGTGAGCAGCATCTTCGATCACTACCAGATTATATTCCTTAGCTATTCTGCTTATCTCGTCCATATCGCAAGGCTGACCGGTAAAATGCACTGGAATAATGGCTTTCGTCTTCTCCGTAACCATTTTACGTATCTCACTTGGGTCAATATTGTATGTGGCAGGTTCAATATCGGCAAAAACAGGCGTTCCGCCACAGTAGCGCACAGCATTAGCAGAAGCTGCAAAAGTTATGGGCGTAGTAATAACCTCATCACCAGCTTGGATTCCTGCTGCATAACACGCAGCATGCAGCGCCGCAGTGCCGTTAGCTATTGCTACTGCAAAATTAACACCTACATACTGGGCAAAGGCTGTTTCAAACTCTGCACTTTTAGGTCCGGTCGTTAGATAATCAGATTTTAGGACTTCTGCTACAGCCTTAATGTCATCATCATCAAGCCACTGTCTACTATAAGGTAAATAGGGTTTTCTCACAACCATATCATCCTCTCTTTATCAATGAATTCATAAGTTTTCAAGAATACTGCGAACAATTCGTTCGGTCCCTTTACCGTCCACCAGGCTTTGCCCCTTATGGCTCATCTCCTTACGCTTTTCAAAATCATTTATCAAGGCCAGCACCGCATTAGTAACTTGACCTTCTTCCAGCTGGTCATACCAGCCGATACTCTGCACATACCCCAGTTGATCCATCATATTCACAATAAAATTTTGATTGTCTGCCAATATAAACGTTAAAACAGGCGTGCCACAGGCGGCGAATTCATACAAAGTACTACCGCCAGCCGATATTGCCAAGTCAGACTGCAACATAATGGCAGATACCTCAGAATATGTGATGTTTGGAGAAGTACTAACCACCACTGAATTGGCATAAAGGACAATATTATTATGGTTTCGGCTTAAGTTGATTAACTCGCCATTGTTTGTAAAGCCGCTTCCGATCAACACATTAAACCGCAAAGTTTGGAATTGCTCATGCTTTAGTAAGCAGACAAGTAGCCTGCCTGTCAAATTATATGGATCAGCGCCCCCTGTAGTTATCATAAGTTCTGCAACTTGCTCGCTTACAGTTCTGGTTGGCAAATTACGAAATTCGTCACGAATCATATTGTAAGCAGGACCTAACAATAATACTTGTTGGGTGTTGTTCTGTTCATAACCCAGGTACTCGCCGGTAATATTGCCATTTACAATAATATCTGCCACATAAGGAAACTGCTTGATATCGTCTATGTAGACTAATTTTTTCACATGTGGTTTGAGCACTTGAAAGTACTCGCTAGTCACATTGTAAGTGTCGATTACAAGTATATCGATTTGGCATTTCGTTAGAACTGCAACTATTGCTTCAGCTTCCTCAGCCAAGTAGGTTGGATTACCGTAAAAAAAGCCTTCTGTCTTGTGATCTACAAAAGGCAAGCAAATAACATCAAAATTCTCATGTCTGGCTGTTTCAATACCCTCATCCAATTTAGTAAAAAACCAAACTCGGTGTCCGTTTCGACGAAATTCTTGGGCTAAAGACAAACAACGCATCATATGCCCCATGCCAATATTTTTTCCACCGTCTACTCTTATACAAATTTTAAGCATCCTAGTTAACCCATTCGTCTTTTAAAATGGCCATTAACGTGACATCCTTAAATGTACCATTTTTGTAGACTTCCCGGCGTAATGTACCTTCTTTTACAAAACCCAATTTCTGATACATTTTTACTGCATCCATATTGTCAGTAAAAACCTTTAGCTTAATCTTATATAAATTCAGTTCCGAAAAGGCATACTCAAGAATAGCTACACTGGCTTCTTGGGCGTATCCTTTACCACGCTCTTGCTTTGTCCCAAGCAGAACACCGTACTCGGCAATCTGATTTCTATAATCTATGCTACTCAGGCCTATGGTACCTATCTTTTGCTCACTCTCTTTTACTGTGATAACAAACTCAATTCTTGTATCATCTTTTAAATAATTGGTATACCACTGTCTATGCTCATTAATAGTGAGCCCCTTATAACTAAAAAGATTATTGATTATATCGCTTTGATTGCGCCATGCAACAACCTCATGTTCATCTTGCTCAGTAAGCAATCTTAGCATCAGCCGGTGGGTTTCAAGCATTTAATACACACCACCCTATTTAGAGACTACTTTATCAAACCCCAACCAAGCGGCGTTCCTTCTTCAATATCTTGTGTTGCCGTCTTGCCGAGGATTTCTTCATAGCGTTTCGGTTCTAAGCCATAACCTGGTCTAATTACCCGCAGGTTTTTTTCGGTAAAAACCTCACCTTTCTTTACCGCCTTTACAACGAAAATTGACTTTCTCAGCAGCCTGCTGTTCTTTTCCCGTTCTGATAAGTGGTAACTGACTTTTCCCATCGCTTTCTCAGCTGTTCTTATATCTTCAACCATATTTTTAAATTCCTGTGGCTCCATAGAAAAAAAGGCATCCGGATTTTCTATTTCCCGGCTAATGCAGAAATGCTTTTCAATTACGTTAGCCCCCATTGCCACTGCAGTCACAGCCCCAATAGCACCCAGGGAGTGATCAGATAAGCCAACCGCTACGTTAAACGTATTTTTTAAATTTTGTATGGTACGAAGATTCATATCATCAGGCACAGCCGGGTAAGCGCTGGAGCATTTCAAAAGGCACAGCTTCTTGTTACCTTGAGCCAAAACAGTATTCACCGCTTCTTCTATCTCTCCCAGAGTTCCCATGCCAGTCGACATAATAATAGGCTTTTGTTTTGAAGCAATATATTTAATTAGCGGAATATCTACTAATTCGAAAGACGCAATTTTATAAAAATCCACCCCGATACTTTCTAAAAAATCCACTGCAGTTTTATCAAACGGAGTAGACAAAAAATCAAGCCCTACTTTCTCGGCTTCTGCCTTTAGACGTTCTTGCCATTCCCAGGGAGTATATGCTTTTTGATATAGCGTATAAAGATTTTCGCCGTTCCATGTACCTTTACTAATCTGAAAGTACTCCTTATCACAATCAATTGTCAACGTATCCGGAGTGTACGTTTGAATCTTGATACAATCTGCTCCACTTTTTTTTGCAGCCTGAATAATCTTGATAGCTCTGTCAACATCTCCCGCATGATTGGCTGACATTTCTGCAATTAAATAACATGGATAGCCTTCACCAACTTTATGACTTCCTATTATTAAGGGCTCCTTCATTTTAAGGCCCCCTATGTTTTTTGTAATAATACTCCAAATAACTTTTTTATAAACAACATAAGCGGCCACCTACTCTACATCCAAACAAACCAGTAACCGCTCAGCCCGCTTTTTACTTTTTTGACTGGCTCCAAACTCTCCAACATTACTCTCTCGCTCTCGTTACTCGCAAAGATGGCCAACGTTCCATCTTGTGCAAGCAACCCCTTTACTTTTATAAAGTCATCCGGGCATTTTATAATACGTTCACTACTACCTTCCAATAGAATATATTGGAAGGTAGTAGTGTCAAAGGTTTCGTATATTGTTTCTACATCCTGGGCATATATAGATTTATCGGCAAATGCCTTATAGTCCAGCAGATATCGTTCGTCGGTTGTCACATAATATAAATCTGCCTCCCGGTTTCCAGCTTCTTTATATAGTGTTTTAATTTTAAGCGGATTGGAGCCAAAACCAGAATTAATTCCCAGAATATGCACTGGGCGTTTTTCTTTTATGTTTAAAATCTCCATTAAAATTGGATCATAACAAAAACCCGGGCTCCACGCATCGACTCCATACCTGTCAAAAAATAATTTTCGACTTTTTTCAAGTGTGTTTTCTTTGACTTGTGCTTCCCCAAGCGTAAGGCTCCCAAAATGATAGCAATAGCAATCTTTAGCTAAAATCATTTTGTAGCCATTCCGCCTTAATCTCAGTGCTAATGCATCATCACCAAACTCACTATATACAAAATATTTATCAAGCAGTCCCACTCCATGTGAAGAAAATAGTACCTCACTTCTATATAATCCAAGTGGATTACAAAGCCTTGTCCGCTCTTCCCAACGAGTTGGATCGGAAATATTATTGGCTTTAGCAAACGCATGCATTTCCTCCAAGTTTGAATACTTCGCCGGTATTGTTTGCATATTAGATATATTGGGGGTAGTTGGCACAACCATCGCAATTTTAGGATCTGACTCCATGCATTTTATTAAATTTTCTAAATAATTTTCTGTAACTATTACGTCATTGGAAACAGCCAAAACATATCTTCCTTCAAAAATTCTACGAACCGCTCGCATATCACAAATGCAATTTTCCAAAAGATGAAAATTTTTCTCACAGCCAAAACTTTCAAAATATTCTTTTGTTCTATCTTTTGAACCGTTATTTACAAAAAACAGCTCATATTTTATATGGTTTAAGGTATGTTGGATAATACTTTCAATACATTGTATTGTATATTCAAGTTTATTATAAGCAAGCACATAGATGGAAACATCATATTTGTAGTTATTCAATTTTGCATATTCATCTATATATGGATTCGCGCCCATTTTTACGAATTCTTCTGCATAATGTGCCCTTTCTTTTTCTTTATCACCAAATATACTTGTGAAGAAATAAACATCATAATAAAATTCCTTAAGAAGTGGAATTAATTCAAATTCAAGCTTCGCTATTAATTTAACTGAATGAACTTTTGTCAATTTAGTAATATTTTCAAGACAAGCTACTAGATTTTCACAACTTACAGGTGCAGAAATATAAGTTATTTCTTCCTTTATTTGCTTCATGTGAGGCTTTAGTTCATTTATAGCACCAATTACGGCCTTAGCGGTCACTTCAATTTGTACATAATTCTCAACCGTTGCACATTTATGCATAAAAAGCGCTGCTTCAATAAGTTCATTAATAATATCAAGCAATTGAGCAGCTAAAATCTGGTTTTGGATCATAAATATCCCTCTCATAATAAGTTTTGTAAGCAAGAATCCGCCATTCTTTACAAAAATTATTTTTTATTTCTTAGTATTTAACTGGATATACTGATGTTAAAATGATCTTATTAAAATTTGGCAAAGGTAACGTCTTCTCCCCCTTGCAAAACCGTTCGGCTATTGCTTTTCGCCGTTCCATGTGCCTTTACTAATCTGAAAGTACTCCTTATCACAATCAATTGTCAGCGTATCCGGAGTGTACGTTTGAATCTTGATACAATCTGCTCCACTTTTTTTTGCAGCCTGAATGATCTTGATAGCTCTGTCAACATCTCCCGCATGATTGGCCGACATTTCTGCAATAAAATAACATGGATAGCCTTCACCAACTTTATGACTCCCTATTATTAAGGGCTCCTTCATTTTAAGGTCCCCTATGTTTTTGTAATTAAATATATTCAAGTTTATGTTTATTTCCATCTTCGCAACATTGATAGTACTGTTTAATATCTAATTTTTTAAACAATTCATAAGAGTCTTTTATTGCCGCACCTGTACAAACAAAAATGAATACATCCGAATTATCATATAACCAATTGACGTTACAAGTTTCTAACCCACAAAAATATACTTTTTTCTTTTTATCTAGCACTGCTACTAAATCTGCATTTGGATAATGTTTAACTATATATGAATGAATCGTGTGAGCAGTTTGTGTCACTCCCCAAAGAGCATACTTGATAACTTTAGTTTTACTCCAATTTTCAGTAATAAATTGAATAGTATTGCTTATAAAATCAACATAAAGTTCTTTCTTGTCTATTCTGGTTTCATAAAATGAGCTTATTTCACACATACGATTATATTTATTGTAAATATTCCAAATACGTTGCGCACACATTGCAAGAATGTCTTTTTTTGTCTCTTCATATTCTATAGGTGCCGGATTCCAATCAATATTTCCATATTCTTCTTTTGTATATACATGTACTAACTTATCTATGCCTGCAAACCTAAATGAAAACTTATCTTTATAAAAAATCACTGGTATCCCTGCCGCAATACCTGGAAGCGCACCATGCAATCTTGTTGTAATAATTAATTTAGCTTCATTAATGTATTTATCATAAACTCTGCGAGCCAAAATTTCAGGATCTTCTTTTAATTCAGTAGCATAATAGGTGTGACTCACAAATTCACATTGGTCCAGCAAAGATTTCGGTATAAATTTTTTGAAACTTTCCTCTACATCAATACAAAATATTTTTTTGCTTTTACTGCTTTGCTCATTGGTTCTTTTGGGGAAAGTTGCAGTCAAACATCCTCCTAAATAGGCAGGAACGTTATTTCTTCTCAAATTATTCAATGTGTATTCATCTCTACAGCCTATTGGAGCATGTATTCTTAAATAATTTAAATCAGCTTTAGAAAAATCTGAACTTAAAAAACTAACGCCTAAAAATACAGGAATAATTTTAGGAGAGAATTGAGTTATATTCACATCATAATGATACCCAAAAAGAGGAAATGAAATCGGTAAGATAACATATTCTCCATTATAACTTGCTAAATCATAATAATTTATTCGAACAACATCAGCATATTCTATCCCCATATATTCGTACAAATTTTGTACGGCAAGCAATTGAATATTATCCCCAATTGTTAATCTTCCTGATTGATCAAATATTATATTTGCAAATTTCATATTTTTCCTTTCTTTGTAGATTTTCAATGACACCGCTTTATCTCTTCCCTATCAATTTTGATTAAATTATCCTTATAGAAATCAAACAGTTTTTTAATCGCCATATCCAATTCAGTAATTTCGAGTTGAAACTCTTTCATAATTCTAGTATTGTCACCGGTATATTCTAAGTTCATCCCATCTGTTAATACTATGATTTCCAATGACTTTCCTGATATCATGCTCACAAATTTCGCAATCTCAGTAAGACGAACCGGTTTGCGACTGCAAACATTATAGTCATGATAATTTGGCGTATTTTCCAGCATCCATTTAAGCGGAGGCATAAGATCGTCTACGTACAAAAAATCAAAAACACATTCCTGTCTAATCGTTAATGGTAACGCGTATAATGCCTTGCCGCACAGGTTGGAAATAAAACAAGTCTGCCAATTTTCATACTTCCCAAAAACGCCGAACAGACGCAAATTATAAATATTTTTTGAGCGCAATGCCTCCAGATTCATCAAATATTTGCTAAGGCTGTAATCATTTAAAACAGATATTGTTTTACCAAAGTCGTCTTCACGCGCCATATGAATAGGAGAACGTTTATCAAACTCAGCACCTGAACCGAAATATATCATCTTATCAAGATCATCCGTATATTGGGCCAAATTATAAAACATTCTTAAATTGGCACCTAGTTCAGCCTCTCTACTAACGTTTCGTCTTTTGGGGTTATACACTGCAGCATGAATAATATCGGTAACTTTATATTTTTTCAAATATGCAGCAACCGCACCTGCATCCAATAAATCTAACTCTGCACTGTTTGGAGCAAAAATGTTGTATTCGCCGCTAAGTTGCTCGCTAATATTTCTGCCGATAAATCCGTTCCCGCCGGTGAGTAAGATATTCTTCACCGTTCCAATACTCTTTCCCCCTCAAAATAAATAATCTTATTTTTGTAATCATATTTATTGTGCAAATCGGATATTATTTCTTCATTATATGCTGAAGCAAAAATTACAATCAGATCGCTTTTATCAATTATACTTTGGGTTACCGCTTCGATTTTCAAACTTATCCCACTTACATAAAAACCAGCCTTGTCAGGCGAAGAATCCACAAGATGTTCAATAGGGTTTGCTTTGTCAAGCAACTGAGCATATATTTGACTTTTTGCCCCTGCTCCCCAAACAGTAATATGTTTGTGTCCATCCATAAGTTTTTGTAACATTATCTTGTGCTGCTCTCTAGCAAAATTAAAGTTGGAATGTCGTCTTGGTTTTCTAATGTACAAATCCAATTCAATTGTTGCATCCACAGCTTCAATTTCCAAAATATCAAATCCCGCTTTGTTTGCCATAACCCCAAGGCTGTATGGCGTAAAGTAATTCACATGTTCACATACTATCTGATGATAGAGAGTTTGCTCCACAATTCTTTGTCCGTTTGGCACGTTAATTAAACCGATGCCTCCTGGTTCAAGCACCTCATAGGCGTAGTCTAAAACAGAATACAACTCACAAAGATGTTCAAAAACCTGAAAGCAAACAAATGCCGACCAGTCTTTACTGATATTCAAAGTCTTGTCAAAATAAGCGTTAATTACGTTTAGACCGTTAGTTCTTGCAATCTCAGAAGTAACTTGAGACGGCTCTACCCCAAGACAGTTTTCAAAATATTTTTTAGCTATTCGAAGAGACTTTCCCATTCCACATCCGATATCAATTAGTCTCCCACCATCAGGAACATAATTTTTAACTTTCATTAGCTTTTTATCCAATAAATCTAATGCACCAAAATATTGAGCAGCACCTTCCATATCGGTATACGAATCATAAAATTCATCTGACAATAAATAGTTAGTTTGTAAATGCAAACAGCTTGAGCAGTAATATAACTGGATACTTTTGGTAACTGCATTAAAAGGAGCTTTTTTTAAACAGAACTGATCCCATCTACAGTTATATACAATTTCTAATGGCTCCACTTCCCCATTACATACACGGCACTTCATTTTTTCTCCTTTTGCTTTTACGCTTCGTTACTCCAAACAGGCATATTTTTCTGCACTTCGTCCGCCGGTAAAAACGGATACAGGTTTTCCAGTTTGGAGGACGAGAATGTTCCGTCTGGTTGCACAATCGTTTTGGACTTTGGAATTTCATCAAAATATATGGAAACAACAACCTCACAAAGTACTGGTCTGTCGTCTTTCATCACATCTGTTAAAACGGCTTCCACCTCAGAATTATCACCAATCTTGTAATAGTCAAGCTGATAAATTTTTGCTATATCAATCAAGGAGGGAAACTTTACATTGGTTTCCCCATTACAGGCAACATAGTTTCCTTTGAAATTGTTTTTTTGCATCATATAGATTGATGCATACCCTCCATTTGAAAGTATAAACAGCTTTATTGGCAGCTTATATGTATTGATAAGCGCAAGCTCCTGGATATTATGCTGTAAACTTCCATCACCTTCAAGAGCAAGAGTTCGCTGTCTGCCGCTCGCCAGACAACAAGCAATCATCGACGGAACAACAAATCCCATTGATCCCAACCCCATAGAGGAAACAAAACGCTGCCCCTGCTTGACTTGAAACGCCATATGGGATATCCCGCAAACTCTTCCCGATGATGCACCTACAATAACATCACTATGTGTGCAATAATCGGCTAGCTTACCGGCAAAATAATAAGCATCTGTTAATCCCTTGTTATCTTCGGGTTGTATTTCCTTATCTAGAGGATATTTAGCCTTAATCTCCATACAATATTGTGTCCAGTCCGTTCTATTCACTTTTTTATATAACCAAATACTAGTTAACATTTGTTCAATGAACGCAGCAGCATCTTCATGAATTTTAACTGCAAAATTCATATCCAGCTTATTGATTTCATTTATATCAATATCCACTATTACTTTTTTAGCATTAACCCCAAAGTTTTTTTCGTCATAAGCAGTAAGCGCCGCGTTTAAACGAGTACCTATGATAATTACCAGGTCACTGTTCTGTAATACATAGTTAGCATAGCGCTTGGCGGGTATTCCCGGTTCGCCCAAAAATAGTTCTTCAACATCGCCGAATACCCCCTTGGCCCGCCAAGTCGCCAATACTGGTATTTGCAACTGCAAAATCAAATCTCTGAATTTTTCTTTTGCGCCTGCTGCCACTAAGCCATGGCCGATTAAAAAGGCCGGACGTTGCGCGGCGTTTATCATTTGATATACTTTTCCTATCTCGGTACTCAAATCTTTGCAATCAGTAATATAGCCTTCGTCTACAGGGACAAATCCTATTAATTCCTCTTCCTTAATTTGTGATCCCTGAATATCCAGAGGAATATCAATCCATACCGGACCTCGCCGTCCAGCTTTAGCTAAAAACACCGCTTTTTCCAGATGATAACGTATCGAATTCTTATCTGTTATCATCACTGCATATTTTGTTACAGGTTTTACCATAGATACAATGTCAACTTCCTGGGCGCCAAACTGTCTTACTCCTCTTTTACTTGCCAAGTCAGCTGTTTTACATTGCCCCGAAATAGCCAATACCGGTGTTGAATCTAAAAAGGCAGCAGTTATTCCGGTGACAGCATTGGTCGCACCAGGACCCGTGGTCAACATGCAAACTCCTAACTCATTCGTAAATTGCCCATAACTGTCTGCACATATTGAGCTTGCCTGTTCGTTAAGATTACAAACTAAATAAAGCTTAGGATTCCTGCCAACACCATCCAACAAGTGCATCATACCGCCGCCGGACAGTAAAAATACATCTTTTACACCTTGTTTCACAATAAACTCAGCAACGTAATCAGATAAAATCATACTCATAACACATACTCCTACTTAATTACTACATTACTGCAACTCGATTCCGTAGCTCTTCTACCGATAGCCATTCTGTATTTGTTCCCGAATTATACTCAAATCCTGGCATAAGCTTTTTGCCCCCGTCAGTAAAAGGATTCTCTTTCCACCATTCAAGTTGGGGATATATAACATAGTATTTATCATATTTAACAGCATTTAAGGAATCATCTTTAGTGATCATCACTTCATGAAGCTTTTCACTTTCCCGGATGCCTATCACTTTAATTTTAATCTCGTTGCCGCCAATTGCCTCTGCCAGATCGGTAATTTTAAAGGATGGTATCTTGGCGATAAAAGTCTCCCCCCCTTTTGCTTCTTGAATAGCCTTTAATACCAAATCCACACCCTCGTCAATCGTAATCCAAAATCTAGTCATTCTCGAATCGGTAATCGGCAATTCGGTTTCGCCACGAGCAATCAGGTCTTTAAACAGCGGAATAACAGAACCTCTGCTACCTGCAACATTACCATAACGAACAACTGAAAATATTGTTTTTCGCTGGACACTATATGCATTTGCTGCAATGAAAAGTTTGTCCGAAACGAATTTTGTACCACCATAAAGATTAATCGGATTTACGGCCTTATCTGTTGATAAGGCTACAATCTTTTTTACCCCTCTGTCTATTGCCGCATCAATGACATACTGTGCACCATGAATATTTGTCTTGATTGCTTCAAACGGATTATATTCACACACTGGCACCTGCTTCATTGCAGCGGCATGAATAACGTAATCAACTGCATAAAAAGCCCGGTACAATCTGTCTCTGTCTCTTACATCACCAATAAAAAATCTTAATTTTTCATTTTTTTCTTGACTATATTGTCTGGCAAGTTCATTTCGCATTGTATATTGTTTATATTCATCTCTTGAATAGATTATTAATCGTTTGAAATCATAGTTATCCAAAATCCGCTTTGTCATTGCCCTACCAAATGAACCTGTTCCACCTGTAATTAAAATTCTTTTATTTGTAAACATCTTCCACCTCAAAGAGTCAGCAGTAATTGCTCAATACATTTTGCAATATAATTGAGCATTTCCGCACTTATTCCTGGATAAATCCCAACCCAGAATGTATTGTTCATAATCATGTCCGTATTTTTTAAATTCCCCACCATTCTATATCCCTTGTCGCTTGTTCGCATAGCATTAAAACAAGGCTGTTTAAGCATATTTCCGGCAAACAACAATCGGGTTTGTATCCCCTTTTTTTCGAGATAGACAATTAACTTGCTGCGTTCATTTTCAGTCCGCACTGTAATTGGAAATCCAAACCAACTAGGCTCAGAATCTTCTTCAGCAAGCGGTAAAATTAACCTATCCTGTAGATTTTCTAATCTACCATACAAAAAATCAAAATTTTTTCTACGTGTTTCAATAAAAGCCGGCAGTTTTTTCAACTGTGCCACGCCAATGGCGGCCTGCAAATCAGTCGCCTTTAAATTATACCCAAAGTGAGAATATACATATTTATGATCATATCCCGCCGGAAGTTCTCCATACTGTCCCTCAAAGCGTCGCCCGCAGAAATTGTCACGCCCAGATGGACATCTACAATCTCTGCCCCAATCTCGAAACGACCTCACCAGCTTATGGAGAAGCGAATCGTTAGTATAAACAGCGCCACCTTCCCCCATTGTGATATGATGGGGAGGATAAAAGCTTGATGTACCTATGTCTCCGATTGTGCCTGTATACTGCCATTCCTTATTCATACAATATTTCGAACCGAGTGCATCACAGTTATCTTCAATCAGCCATAACTTGTGATTATTGCAAAATGCTTTAACTTTTTTCAAATTAAAAGGATTTCCTAAAGTATGAGCTAGCATAATGGCTTTTGTTTTGCTTGAAAGTGCTCTTTCCAGAATATCGCAATCAATATTATATTTTGGTATTGTAACATCCACAAACACAGGAGTTGCGCCAAACTGAACAATAGGAGCCACTGTTGTTGGGAAACCAGCTGCAACAGTAATAACCTCATCACCCGGCTTAACGGCTCTTTCTCCCAGTTCATCAGAGGTTAATGCCATAAAAGCCAGCAAATTAGCCGATGAACCCGAATTTACAACAGAACAGTATTTCACATTTAAAAATTTTGTAAAGTTTTCTTCAAACAGATCAGTATATCGACCACTGGTCAGCCAAAATTCCAAGGCACAGTCGACGAGGCACGTCATTTCTTCAGAATCATAGACTCTGCCGGCATAGTTGATCCGATCACTTTCAGCATATATTTTTTTTGTGTGAAATCTGTGATAATAGTTTTTAACTAACTCTAATATTTGCACTCTTGCTTCACTTTCGTTCATTCTCTAGAAAAACTCCTTTATTTCTTTTTCTGTCAATATTTCTACATCATCGCCATTATAAAATGCCTTATACCATTCTGCTGTTTTAAAAATTGTCTTTTGAAAACTTAAACTCACTTGCCAGCCAAGTTTTGTGTTTGCTTTGGCACTATCTAATTGCAAAATACTGGCTTCATGCAGGTTTTCACCTAGCAACACTTCGTAGGTCGCATTTCCGCCCCAAAAATAACAAAATAACTTGATTAATTCTTCAGTAGAACTAAAATTCGTACTCTGCGGCCCGAAATTCCAGGCTCCGTTATACTCGGTTCCGTCAATATAAAGTCTCTCTGCCAACATAAGATAACCCTTCAGTAGTTCTAAAATATACTGCCAAGGTCTTACTGCTTCCGGGTTGCGCAGTGCAATAACCTGTCCTGAAGACAACGCCCTGACACAATCCGGAACAAGCCTGTCAACAGCCCAGTCGCCACCACCAATTACATTTCCTGCTCTTGCAGTAGCAACCGCCACTTGATGCTTAGAAAAATATTCAGGATTAAAAAACGAATTTACAAATGAACTTGTTACGAGTTCCGAGCATGCTTTACTGTTAGAATAAGGGTCGTATCCGTTTAACCGATCGGTTTCTCTATATCCCCAAAACCATTCATTATTCTCATAAACTTTGTCTGTCGTAATATTAACCACTGCCCTTACACTGTCACAAGTTCTTATACATTGAAATAAATTAACAGTTCCCATAACATTTGTCAGATAAGTATTGACAGGCTCCTTATAGGATTCCCGTACCAAAGGTTGTGCAGCCAAATGAAAAACAACTTCCGGATTATACGCTTCTATTACTTGCTTCAAATGTGAAATATCACAAACATCACCAATATGCGAATCCACATACTTTCGCAACTTGAAAATATCAAAAAGTGCCGGATTTGTCGGCGGTTCCAACGCATAACCGCAAACCGCAGCTCCCTGAAGCAGAAGCAAATAACTCAGCCATGAGCCCTTAAAGCCAGTATGGCCGGTTATTAGTACTCTTTTATTTGCCCAAAACTTATTTCCCAATATTCCTACCATACCTTCCATGGTGCAGCATCGCCTGCCCATAAGTTTTCCAGCAACGATTTATCTCTCATTGTATCCATGCACTGCCAAAAACCACAATGCCTATATGCCATAAGCTGTTCATTGCGCGCCAGCGCTTCTAATGGTGCACTTTCAAAGATTGTAGCATCTCCACCTTCAATATATTCAAATATCTCAGGCTGCAGTACCATAAAGCCTGCATTAATCCAAGATCCCTCAACCTTACCTTTTTCTATAAAATTTGTAATTTTTTTGTCATCGTCAATATTCAAAACTCCAAAACGACCTGGAGGGTTTACTGCTGTTATTGTCGCAAGTTTGCCATGATTTTTATGAAATGCCACTAAACGATCAAGATCAATATTAGAAACTCCATCCCCATATGTGAGCATGAACGACTCATTGCCCACGTATGGTTGTATTCGTTTTATACGCCCGCCAGTCATAGTGTCTCTCCCTGTATCTACTAAAGTTACTTTCCAGGGTTCAACATGATAGTCATGAATTATTTGTTGGTTAGCCATGCGAAAATCAAAGGTAATTGTAGATTTCTGTAAAAAATACTGAGCAAAGTATTGTTTGATATAATATCCTTTGTACCCCAGACAAATAATGAAATCATTAAACCCATAGTGTGAATATATCTTCATAATATGCCATAAGATAGGTTGGTCACCTATTTCAATCATGGGTTTTGGCTTTAAATGTGACTCTTCACTGATCCGCGTGCCAAAACCACCAGCCAATATGACTACCTTCATATCCTCAGTCCTTTCAATTCAGCGATCTTCGGGATCGTGCTTCCGAACTTGCTCTGTTTATATAGTAAATACTATGCAATGCCTAACCAAAAAGTGTCTGTGCTAAGAAAGCATCCTCTTGCTTCTGCCGTTGTATCTAGACTATGTTTTTGAAAAACAGACAACTATATGTTCCTATATATTGCGCCCTAGTCTTTAGACAGCAAAAAACCTTCCAAGGTATAGAACCTGGAAGGTTTTCATTTCTAAATCTTAAATTTTTGTTGCACCTGGCTCCGGAGGCCGGCGCTCTATCTCTAAGCCACGGACACAAATTAAGTTGGGAACATAATCTAGTATTCCCTCAAAACTTCACAGAAGAAAGACTGCACATTAGGTTACGATGTTCGAACAAGTGCGAACGAGTTAAGTCAAGTCCCCGGCCTATTAGTACCAGTCAGCTACATGAATTACTCCGCTTCCTTAGGCAATTTGGTCATCGGATAAATAAAAAAATGCTAAACATAGTACCTTACCTTGTTTAGCATTTACTATCATGGTTGCGGGAGTAGGACTTGAACCTACGACCTTCGGGTTATGAGCCCGACGAGCTACCAACTGCTCCATCCCGCGATGTTAATCAGAGAACCATAAGCAGAGAACCAGGTTATTAGGAGCATCGCGACGCTAGAACCTGCGTGAATCGCTTAGTTACGAGCGTTAGCGAGTAACCTCATATAACGTTACTTTCTCATTAGATATATTCCCTGAAAACTTCACAGAAGAAAGACTGCGCACAATTAGATACTGTTAGTTCACTTTCTATCGACAGTCGAAAATCGAATGTCAATAGTCGATAAGTCAAGTCCTCGGCCTATTAGTACCAGTCAGCTGCATGGATTACTCCACTTCCACATCTGGCCTATCTACCTTGTAATCTCCAAGGGGC
>Ga0316602_10000541_pt1 | contig 18020 bp, 16 predicted proteins | sample OWC_soil_day10_C_FD_203103 | JGI IMG/M metagenome (GOLD analysis project Ga0316602, IMG submission 203103) | Wetland soil microbial communities from Old Woman Creek delta, Ohio, United States - OWC_soil_day10_CT | ecosystem: Environmental > Terrestrial > Soil > Wetlands | place: USA: Ohio... | reverse complement strand
TTTCCTAAACCGTGTGCCGGTGGTTCGAATCCTCCCGGGCGCACCATATGTAAATTAAGAGAAGCTGTCGCATTAGGGATAAAATTTTATCCCTAATGCGATAGCTTCTTTCTTTTCTTTATTTTACAATCCCCCAAATTACATATAAGGTTATTTCTATTAAAATAAAAAAGGCACACGAAAACAGCGGAGACATTTGCTCATATTTCCATGTTCCCTTATACTGTTTTTTTGCTATTTTCAGCGGATGTAAATAGAACCTGCATCTGTCACCTCGTAGAACATGTTTAGTTTTGTGTGTTAACTTGTTTGACGAATGAGTAATGACGGTAAAGTATTCTTTATGACCATAATATGTTTTTAAATTTTAAAATATTTTAATAATTCAAAGTGGATGTTATTATTTATTCACAGTAAGCGGTTTAAATATAAAAAGGGAGGTAGAACAATGAATTATTTTGAAGAAAGCTTAAAATTACATGAAAAGAATATGGGGAAAATAGAGATAAAATCAAAGGTGGAAATTGCAACAAGAGAGGATTTAAGTTTAGCCTATACCCCCGGAGTTGCCGAGCCCTGTAGAAAGATTCATGAGAATGAAGAAAATGTTTATAAGTATACTTCAAAAGGGAATTTAGTTGCAGTAGTTACCGATGGAACAGCGGTATTAGGGTTAGGTGATATAGGGCCTAAGGCTGGCTTGCCAGTTATGGAAGGTAAAGCGATTTTATTTAAAGAGTTTGCAAATGTTGATGCATTTCCGATATGCCTGGATACAAAGAACGTTGATGAGATCGTAAAAACGGTAAAACTCATAGCTCCTGGTTTTGGTGGAATTAATTTGGAGGATATTGGAGCTCCCAGATGTTTTGAAGTTGAAGAAAGATTAAAGAAAGAACTTGATATACCCGTATTCCATGATGACCAGCATGGAACTGCAATTGTTGTTCTAGCAGGGCTGGTAAATGCTTTAAAAGTGGTTAAGAAAAAAATAGAAGATATCAAGGTTGTTGTAAATGGTGCAGGCGCTGCCGGAATTGCTATCACTAAACTGCTGCTTTCTTCGGGAGTAAAGAATGTAATTTTATGTGATAGGACTGGGGCGATTTACAGTGGCAGAGAAAAACTAGATGCTTCTAAGACGGAAATTGCAAAGGTAACTAATCCGGATAATCGTAAGGGAACTTTGGCGGATGCTTTAGTAGGCGCGGACGTATTTATAGGAGTTTCAGCACCGGGAACGGTAAGTAAAGCTATGGTAAGCTCAATGAATAAGGATTCCATTTTATTTGCTATGGCAAATCCGACTCCGGAAATCATGCCCGATGATGCAAAAGCAGTCGGTGCGAGAGTAATGGGGACAGGTCGTTCGGATTTCCCAAATCAAATTAATAACGTGTTGGCTTTTCCGGGAATTTTTAGAGGGGCTCTGGATGTTATGGCAAAAGAAATTAATGAAGAAATGAAAATAGCGGCAGCATACGCTATCGCTTCTATGGTAAAAGAGGAAGAGTTAAATGAGGACAATGTAATTCCAAATGTCTTAGACAAATCGGTTGCCGCTAATGTAACGGAAGCAGTAAAGAAGGCGGCAAGAGAGAGCGGAGTAGCAAGAGTATAACAGCTATTCACAATATTACACTTTTGAATTTTATTAAGAAATGTATGGAGGAATATTAAATGCAAATTCCAATTAAGAAAACAATTGATAAAATTCCAGGTGGTATGATGATTGTTCCTCTTTTTTTAGGGGTATTAGTTAATACGTTTTTCCCCCAGTTTTTAAAAATTGGTGGTTTTACGACAGCCTTATTCGACGCAAAGGCATCATCAACAATCTTGGCATGTTTTATGTTTTTAATTGGTTCCCAAATTAATTTCAAATTAGCACCTAAGGCATTAAAAAAAGGCGCATTATTAATTACAGGAAAATTTATAGTAGGTGCTGTAATTGGTATATTTGTCGGAAAAGTATTTGGGCCTGCTGGTGTATTAGGTTTATCACCATTAGCAATTCTTTCTGCATTAACAAATTGTAATGGTGGATTGTATGCATCGCTTGCTTCCCAGTATGGCGACGAGACGGACGTAGGGGCGTATGCGTTATTGTCGTTAAAAGATGGTCCGTTTTTTACACTAGTTGCATTAGGTGCATCAGGCCTTGCTCAAATTCCTTTTATGGCACTTTTGGCAGTATTAACTCCGATAGTAATAGGAATGATTTTAGGAAATATTGATTCTGATATGAGAGCTTTCCTTGGAAGCAGTAAACTATTATTAATCCCATTCTTTTCGTTCCCCTTAGGGGCAGGAATGAATCTTGAAACTATTGTAAAAGCGGGGGGGCCTGGGATACTATTGGGAGTAATAGCTGCCTTTACTGGAATAGGGGCCTATGTACTTTTAAAATTATTTAGAGAAGAGCCTATAATTGGTTTAGGAACAGGGTCAACTGCAGGAAATGCGGTAGCAACGCCACTTGCTGTTGTAGAAGCCGATCCAACCTTAGCCGCTATAGCAACAATAGCTACCGCGCAAGTTGCAGCAGCCTGCGTAGTATCAGCTATCGTGTGTCCATTCATTGTGTCTTATGCATTTAAAATGCTTAGAAAGCATAAAATAAACAATGCAGCTATTGCATGATATCTATCATAAGTAGACGGTAATTCAATATTTTGACAGTTATATTGGTCAGATGTTAAATTAAACACGGAAAAATGGAAGAACTAATGAAAAGAAGTGCTGATAATAGGAGTGAAGTATCATTCCTATTATCAGCATGCAGAGTCTTCCGTTTTTCCGTGTTTTCAAAATTATTTTCTATTGAGGTGATGAAATGAAAAAAGCAATGAAGCTACAAACAAAGCTTACCTTATTGGTGAGCACAGTAGTATTTGTTTCAATATCTATAATCATTTTTTTTGTTGCCTCATGGATTGCTGGAAATATTGAAAGTAAGGCTAGAATTAATATTATGAATGTAGCTGAGATGGTAGCTCATTCAAGAGAGATCGTAGATGCGCTGGAGACTAAAGACCAGAACCGAAAGATTGGACCTTATATTAATATGCAACTTCAAAATGTTGAACAGGTTGAATATATAACTGTAGCGGACATGGAAGGAATCCGGTATTCTCATCCAAATCCCGAAATGATAGGGGGAAGGTTTAGGGGTGGAGATGAGTATAGAGTCGTACAAACGGGGGAAACGTATATTTCCGAGGCTACGGGGACCCTGGGGAAATCCTTAAGAGCTTTTGTCCCTATATATGATGCGGAAAATAAGAGCGAGATAGGCTTTGTTTCTGTTGGCACACTTACCCAAAGCATTGAAACCGCTAAGCATACAGCTATTTTATATATCATGTTAATTGGTTTTGGCGGGTTGGCATCAGGCATACTAGGGGCTTTTTTATTAGCCAACAATATAAAGAATACATTATTGGGACTGGAGCCTGAGGAAATAACAAAGCTTTATAATGAAAAAATGGGAATTCTTGATGCGATTCATGAAGGGTTAATAGCAGTTGATCATAAAGGTAGGATTACGCTTGTAAATGACTCGGCCCTTTACATATTGCAACTGGAAAATAGGGTTGATAAGGAACAAATTATAGGGCAGAACATAGAAGAGATTATTCCAAACACCCGTATGATTCATGTATTAGAAACCGGAGAATCTGAATTTGAAAAAGAGCAGAGAATAAATAATACTATAATAGTGACGAATAGAATTCCAATAATGAATAGAGAAAAGGTTGTAGGAGCTATTGCAAGTTTTAGAGATAAAACAGAGGTGACCAGAATGGCGGAAGAGCTCACAGGCGTTACAAAAATGGCCTGGTCCTTACGAGCTCAAAACCATGAATTTATGAATAAGCTGCATACTATCGCGGGGCTTATACAATTGGAGGAATATGAGGAAGCACTGCAGTTTATATCAGATGTGGCAAAAGCAAGAAGTAACATAAACCATATTTTAACAGGAAATATAAAAGATTCGTCCTTATCTGCTTTATTGTTGGCAAAGTATAATAAAGCGGAGGAGTGTAGAGTTAAGTTAAAAATAGATGAAAACTCAAAACTTACCAAGTTGCCGGAGTATATGTCCCCCGAAGAAATTGTATCGGTTGTAGGAAATTTAATTGAGAATTCCTTAGATGAAGTTAAGAATGACGGGAGTGGGTTAATATATATAAAAATCTTTGAAGATGGACACTTTTTAAATATAAATATAAAGGATAATGGCGGTGGAATTCCATTAGAACATGGAGAGAAGATATATGAGCAAGGATTTTCAACCAAGGAAGGACAGCGTGGACATGGGATGTATATTGTAAAGAAAATAATAGATGAGTGTAACGGTACAATAGAATTGGATGGGGATGGTGGTGTTGTTTGGAATATAACTTTACCAATGACAAGGAGCGATACATTTGATTCAAGTAATGATTGTGGAAGATGACCCGATGGTTAGAGATATAAATGCTAAGTTCTTAAAAAGAGTAGAAGGATTTGTTTTGCATAATGCCGTTTCTAACCTTGATGATGCTAAAAGAATTATATCGAAAGATAAACCTGATTTAATATTACTAGATGTATACCTCCCTAAAGAAAACGGGATTGATTTTTTGAAATGGATTAGGGGGCAAGAGCTAGATATAGATATTATTTTGATTACAGCCGATAAAACTATTGAAAGAATACAGGAAGCTCTTCGATATGGAGTCGTAGATTATCTTATAAAACCCTTTAATTTTGACAGATTTAAAGAGGCGCTGCTTCAATTTAAGGGTAGGTATTATAAAATTAAGAACAATGAATTGATGGAGCAAAAGGAATTAGATAAGTTAATAGCTAATTCCGGTATCGATGTTGTCCAGGCTGAAGATGATTTTGCAAAAGGGTTTAATAAGTATACCTATAAAACAATTTGGGATGAGATAGAGAAAAATAGTTGCAAAGATTTTACTGCCGAAGAGCTAGCGGAGAAACTAGGTATAGCAAGAGTGACGGTTAGAAGATATCTTGAATATATGGAAAAAGAAACTAAAGTAGATAAATCGGTTGAATATGGTAAAGTTGGTAGACCACAACATAAATATCGCAAAATTAATGGATAGGTTTCGTTAACGTTCTGCTAATAATTAAATACGCCACAGTAAAAACAGATACCCTTACATTCCTGCCTTGTTTGGATAATTATGGCAGGAATAAGTAAGGATATTTATTTAATACCGACTGAACAAATGCCATCCTATCATGGTCATTTGCAAAAAGACATCATGTAACCAAATTAAATAGTCTGTCCTGAGATTAAAAATATGGGATTTTAGGTAATGAAAGACAAACACTCTCCTGTTTATATCGAATTTAAAACTATAATAGCGATTTATCCAGCGGTTCCATAGTGATATAATGAGGATGTCTGGTTGGTATGTTCCCAGAACCATCCACTTCTTACGTGATGGTGGTAGTTGGTAGTTCAAATGCAGAATTTTTTTATATAGATAGGAGAGTGATAATATGGGAAAAGGGTCACCTAAAACCAGTTACAAAAATATCCAAAAGGCTGCTAAAAGTTCTAAGTTTGCTAATGCTCAAGAGGCGGCAAAAAATACAATATTTAAGCGTAATAAGGCTAAACAGAAGTAACATAGAAGATTGATGTAAACGGTTATATCCGGTTTAAAGGTTTGTGTTACTATAGAGCCAGGATAATAAGAAAGTATTGATGGGCTAGTGGCTCGGGTCCTTCTAGACACACCATACATGTTAGATTAATGTTCCGCAGACGAAAATGTCTGCGGAGTTTTTGGCCCTATAGAAGAGGTTCAACTTATTTTGGTGTTTATATCTCTCATCCTGATAAAATAGTAAAATTTTATCAGGATGAGAAGGAAAATTTTATCATCTACAGAATATCAAAAACGTGGATTAACTATAGAAATAATTGCAGGAGGATGGCATGCAATACAAAAAAAAACTTGAATCGTATATTCCATTAGTAGACTTTATTGCTGATATTATTGGTCCTCATTGTGAGGTGCTTTTGCATGATATCGTAGATGTACAAAATTCTGTAATAGCAATTCGGAATGGCTATATAAGCGGACGACAGTCGGGGTGCCCTTTAACCGACTTGGGATTTGAAATATTGGAAAACAAAGCATATTTGAGACAAAATGCTGTTGTTAATTATTTAAGCCGCACTGAAAGTGGGGAAAAATTAAAATCATCTACCTATTTTATTAAAGATGAAGATAACTCATTAATTGGTATGTTGTGTGTTAATATACTTATTTCGCAGGATAACCTTGTTGTAAAGGATTTGGCAGAGCGGCTGGTTAGTACTTTATTTACTGAAAGTTCGTCGGTAAATAAAGTGGCGAATGAAGCAGGAAAAATAGTTGAATCTTTAAATACTTCTATCGAGAATGTAGTGGTTTCGGCTATAGAAAAAATTATTGATGAATATGATGTGCCGGTTGAAAGAATGTCTATTGATGAAAAAATCTCAATTGTTCAAAGACTAAACAGTAAGGGGATATTTAAGATAAAGGGAGCCATAACGAAAGTGGCTAGTTCATTGCAAGCTTCAGAAAGCACTATTTATAGATATCTATCTGCTAAATAGAGTAATTCCATAAATTTGATGACAAATGAGAAGAAGCAAGATATAATATTTGTAATATTTTTATCGCCTAAAAAGGTGATATATTTTTTATATTTCGTAATAAAAAAATATTATTATAATAAATTTTTATTACTTTATAATACATTGAGTGGAAAATAGGTTGCTTTTTGATTAAACATAATATTTTGCGTGCAGTGGCTTTTAAGTATTGGCCGGTAACTATAATGCTTAATTTAGCGGATTCTATTAAGGAGGACTTTATGAATAGGTTGAAGAGAAAAATGAAGACCATGGACGGAAATACGGCAGCAGCGTATGTATCCTATGCATTTACTGATGTAGCGGCGATTTATCCAATTACTCCCTCGTCAACTATGGCGGAAAAAGCTGATGAGTGGGCATCTCAAGGTAAAAAAAATATATTTGGACAGATGGTTGAAATTGTGGAAATGCAGTCGGAAGGAGGCGCTGCCGGAGCGGTTCACGGCTCGTTGCAGGCAGGCGCACTAACTACTACTTATACGGCTTCTCAAGGTCTTCTCTTAATGATCCCGAATATGTATAAAATTGCGGGTGAGTTATTGCCTGGCGTATTTCATGTCAGTGCCCGGGTGGTTGGCGCTAACGCTATTAGTATTTTCGGGGATCACTCCGATGTTATGGCCACGAGACAAACTGGGTTTGCGCTGCTGGCGGAAAGCAGTGTGCAGCAGGTAATGGATTTGTCGGCAGTGGCTCATTTGTCAGCAATCAAAGGTAAAGTACCTTTTTTGAACTTTTTCGATGGATTCCGCACATCACATGAAGTGCAGAAAATCGAAGTTCTTGAGTATGAAGAACTAGCTAAGTTATTGGATCGGGAGGCGGTTGACGCATTCAGAAAACGGGCGCTTAATCCGGATCATCCATTGCTGAAAGGGACGGTTCAGAATTCAGATATTCATTTCCAACAGCGCGAGGTAGCCAATAGTTATTATCAGGCGCTGCCTGGAATTGTGGAAGACTATATGGCGGAGGTAAAGAAGCTTACCGGTCGAGAATATCATCTTTTTAATTATCATGGGGCTACGGATGCGGATAGAATGATTATTGCCATGGGGTCGATGTGTGAAGCAATTGAAGAAGTAGTGGATTATCTTAATGCTAACGGGGAGAAGGTAGGACTTTTAACGGTTCATTTGTATCGACCGTTCTCTGTTGAACATTTCCTGAAATATATTCCAAAGTCGGTTATGAAAATTGCGGTTTTAGATAGAACGAAAGAGATGGGAGCGATTGCCGAACCGCTTTATCTTGATGTTAAAACTGCTTTTTATGGAAAAGAACATCAACCAATGATTGTCGGCGGTCGAGCCGGAGTTGGGGGCAAGGATATTATTCCGAGCCATATTCATGGTGTTTTTGAAAACCTCAAAGCAGATTGCCCTAAGGATAACTTTACGGTCGGTATTGTTGACGATGTTACACATACGTCGCTTGCGTTAGGTCAAGATATTGATACTACTCCGGTCGGAACTAAAGCCTGCAAGTTTTGGGGGTTGGGCTCAGACGGTACGGTGGGTGCAAACAAGAGCGCTATAAAAATTATCGGCGATCATACTGATATGTATGCACAGGCTTATTTTGCTTATGACTCGAAGAAGTCGGGCGGTGTAACTATTTCGCATCTGCGGTTTGGTAATTATCCGATCAAGTCGCCGTATCTGATCCATAAGGCGGATTTTATCGCTTGTCATAACCAGTCTTATGTACATAAATACAATGTATTAGATGGGCTGAAACGCAGGGGTAGATTTCTCTTAAACTGTACCTGGACTGAAACTGAACTAGAGAATAATCTCCCGGCGGAAATGAAACGGTATCTTGCTAATAACGAGATCAATTTATATACCATTGATGCAGTGAAGATTGCCCAGAAGATCGGGTTAGGTGGCAGAATAAATATGGTAATGCAGGCTGCCTTTTTTAAAATCGCTGATATTATTCCAATGGAAGCTGCGGCAAATTATCTTAAGGATGCGGTGCGAAATTCCTATGGGAATAAAGGCGATAAAGTGGTAGGCATGAACAACGCTGCTGTTGATCAAGGGTTTGCTTCGATTGTTAAGGTTAATGTACCTGTCACATGGAAAGACGCTCAAGACCTGGTTAGCGCTGAGGTTGAAGGCTTGCCATATGTAAAAAATATTTTGGTGCCTATGAATAGGATGGAAGGGGATAAATTGCCGGTAAGCGCCTTTGTTGGCTTGGAAGATGGCGCTTTTCCGCTAGGAACTTCAGCGTATGAAAAACGAGGTATTGCCATTGAGGTGCCCAAGTGGCTGCCTGAAAAGTGTATTCAATGTAATCAGTGTTCATATATCTGTCCGCATGCTGCTATAAGGCCTGCATTGCTGAACAAAGAGGAATTGGTCAAGGCTCCCAATGGTTTTGTGGCAAAACCTTGTGTTGGACATAAAGAACTTCTATTTACGATGGCCATTTCTCCATATGATTGTACTGGATGCGGCAATTGCGTCCAGGTTTGTCCGGCTAAAGAAAAAGCCTTGGAAATGAACCCCCTAGCCACCCAGGTGGAGAAGGCTAATTTATGGGATTATGCGATTAAGGCTTCGCCGAAAGCCAATCCGCTTAATGCTTTCACGGTAAAAGGAAGTCAATTTGAACAACCGCTTCTTGAGTTCTCAGGCGCATGCGCCGGCTGTGGGGAAACCCCTTATGCCAAACTGGTAACCCAGTTGTTTGGTGACCGAATGATGGTGGCAAATGCTACCGGTTGTTCTTCGGTTTGGACTGGAAGTCCGCCTGCCGCGCCTTATACTACGAACTATCGTGGGCATGGGCCAGCTTGGGGGAATTCGCTGTTTGAAGATAATGCTGAATTTGGTCTGGGGATGCTGATCGGCGTGAAACAGATCAGAAAGCAACTGGCTATGGATATTCAAAGGGCCGTTAAGCTAAACGTAAGTAAAGAACTCAACACGGCCTGTGAAGATTGGTTGGCTAATAAAGAACAAGGGGACGGTACACGGGACAGAGCGGATAAGCTGATTGAGGTTTTGGAACAGGTTCAGGCTGAGGATGCGCTTTTAAAAGCGATTTATAATAAGCGAGACTTCTTGGTAAAACGATCACAATGGTTATTTGGCGGCGATGGATGGGCTTATGATATCGGATTTGGTGGCCTGGATCATATTTTGGCTTCCGGCGAAGATGTCAACGTTCTGGTATTTGATACTGAAGTATATTCCAATACTGGTGGTCAGTCATCTAAGGCTACGCCGACTGCGGCGATTGCTAAATTTGCGGCTAGTGGTAAAAAAACGAAGAAAAAAGATCTGGGCATGATTGCGATGAGCTATGGTTATGTCTATGTAGCCCAGATTGCCATGGGAGCTGATAAAAATCAGACTTTGAGAGCGATTGCCGAGGCGGAGGCGTATCCCGGACCATCTTTGATTATTGCTTATGCGCCATGCATCAATCATGGAATAAAAGACGGCATGGGCTGCAGTCAGTTGGAAGCGAAACGAGCTGTGGACAGTGGCTACTGGGCTATGTATCGTTATAATCCAGAGTTAAAGAATACTGATAAGAATGCTTTTATCCTGGATTCAAAAGAGCCGACAATGTCTTTTAAAGAATTTCTGATGGGTGAAGTTCGGTATTCAGCATTGCAAAAACAATTCCCGGATAAGGCGGAAGCCCTATTTGCAAAAACCGAGGAAGATGCGATGGAGCGGCTTGACAATTATAAACGGCTGTCGCATTATCATCAGTTAGGTGTTAAGGAAGCGGTTGCAACAAAAGAATAGGTGTGCTTAGAGTAAAACCCCCATGTTTTTTTTGTTGGTGGTGGAGATCAGAGAGTTAGTGTCATGCATGAGGTTGGTACCGGCGAGATTGTTACGCCAATTTGTTTGTAGCTTTGGCTTTTTGTAGTGGATTAAGGCTCCGTAGGCGAATGTCTACGGAGTTTTTGGTTTTTTTAGGGGCGTTTAATTGCTTGAGTTATATTTTTAGTAAAAATGTTGTCGTATTTTTATTATGAGTGTGGATTAGCTCTGGAGGCAGTCTTTTCGACATTGATATAGCATAGTCTTTATTTGTAGATACTAGTAAGCAGAAAAATTTTGTATGGAGGGCTGTTTTACAGAAACAAGGGGAAGGTTTATTCGCATGGCAATTGACGATGTTGGTGTTAGGAACGGTATTGGAAGTTCGTTTTTCGGCTCGGTTGTTGTTAGCAGGTATGCTGGTTCGGGAATTATTCGGTGGTTTCCTAGGCTGTGAGCAACTGGAAATAAGAAAAAATTTATGGCCATGTTATGATATGAGTACCTGTCTAGGTTGTTGCAGGGGAAAAGCTAATGCTTATGTAGGCAGGATATTTTTTACTAATAGCTAATTATGTAATATATAAAGATAATAAAGGACTAGTTGATATGTTTAGAATCACAAAAATTATCCCTGCGCTTCTGTTGGTACTTATCGTTTTAAATGGATTATTACTAACAAAAGGTTATTGTGACGAAGGCCGATATTTTAAAGTCTTAAAAGATCAAAAATACTCGTATTATTTGGATACTACTAATATGCGGGCTACTGTAAGTAAGGATAAGAAGTGGGCATCATTCAATTGTTGGATAAAGGCTAAAGCAACCGATGAAGGTATAAAGTATCGAATTCAGACCAAACAAAAAAATGGCTTTAAAATAAAAGAGTATCGAAATTTTGATTATATATCAATGCATGTAATAATTAGCGTAAACTTACAAAATTACGATATAGTTCCGCAACTTCTTGAGGTTGCAGATTATAGTCAAGATGAAGATATTTTAGATTATGCTTCTTTTCCCTTTCGGGGAGAAGAAGCTGATTTTGATAGCGCGGATTTTTCGTCAACATTCTATTGTGCAACTTTAAATTGTGTAACATATGCCTTGGATAAGCATATGTTTTAGAAAAAAAGTTATTTTGAATATGTTGCATATATAAGAAGGTTGAATTAAGTGTAAAAAGGATGGCTCAGTATGTTGGAATTTAAGGCGATGGTTTTAGCTGACGAGATTGATTTAAATAAGACTGCGCGGCATTTTGGTATTAATCAGAAGTTTCAATGGGAAGATTTACTTATTCTTAATGAAACTCGTTTAGCCGGGATTTTGCCTGAATCGCAAGGCCGCAGCGTATATATTTTTTCTTTTGGAACGGCGGTGTTTGTCAATCTTGCGGAACTGGAGATAATACAGGTATTAAGATATATCAAACAGGTCCAAGAAAAAATTTATATTGAAAACTGCTTTGAATTTGCTGATGAATATAAGCTTGAAATTGGTGAAGAGCGGGAAGAAATTATTACCAATGATATTTTAAGTACCCGAAAAATAGAGAACTTTCATGGTGAAATTATTGCTACAGTACTTGCTAAGTCTGTAGCCTTTGAAAAAAATGAAGTATATATTAACAAGTTACTAGATGATGCTGAAGGGATTGTTGATTTATTAGAGCAAGGCAAGCTTAATGTTTCCGATAATAAATTGGCGAAAATCACTGCAAACATATTTAGATATAAAATTAATACTATTTCTTATATCCAAATGTTAGATAAGCCTTATATTACCTGGGTTAATGAACCTGCAGGTATGCTGTTTAGTCAGTTAAGCGCTTTATTTGAACTAGATGACCGGTATAATAAGATTCGTATAAAATCAGCAACTTTAATGGATATTACCAATGCATTTTCTGGATTGGCTCACTCTAGGAGAGGGAATCGCTTAGAGTGGGCGGTAATCATTTTAATTGGAATTGAAATTTTGTTATCGATATATACCAGTTTCTTTTAAAGGCCTAAGACTCCTGGCGAATCGGATAAGTTTGCCAGGAGTCTTAAATTTATAGATAAGAAATTGAAAACAGTTTATAAACAATCTGTTTTTCTTGATAAGAAATAGATTAAGTATAAGAATATAATGTTAGTATTGCAAAACTGAATAATGAAGGAATGTTGTGAACGGCGATGGCGATACTAAATACAGCGGCATGATTTGGGGATGGCAGTGTTGGTGCGAAACTTGCCGCATTGAGGGAGAAATGGAACAAATTGTTTTTGGACGAACGGCGGTTTTTTTGATATACTGTGCGCTATGATTCAAGAGAAATAGAGAGGATGGTGGGCAAATGAGAAACCTATCAAGAAAAATATTAATGGGCTTATTGGTTAATCTAGTTGGGGTATTCATCATGGTGATGCCAATAGTTGACGCAGCTCAGCCTGCCGCGGTAGCAGAAGTCGCCAATGAATTGCACGGTTTACCAAAAACAGAGGTAGAAAAGGAACTGCAACCAGATAGAATTAAACAATCGACAACTTCTTTTAATGGGACATTGCAATCTATACCTGGATTGCATTTACCATAGTAAGTGAATGGAAAATAGAACTAAAAAAATAGAGTTGCGTAACATGAAATTATGCGCTATAATATCACAGTAACGCTTGTGGTGGCAGTGGTGTAATGCATGCGAGTGTGCCGATTGGGTGCGTGATGAATGCTTATGGATGATTACTATATGGGGATGGCCCTGACTGAAGCTCGCAAGGCTTTTGAACTGGGTGAAGTTCCGATCGGTGCGGTTTTAGTTCTTGGGGACGAAGTAATTTCGGCGGCGCATAATATGCGAGAAAGTTGGAATGATGCTACAGCTCATGCCGAAATAATTGTCATTCAGGATGCCTGCCGTAAATTGGGACGTTGGCGTTTGACCGGAGCAACACTTTATGTTACTATAGAACCGTGTCCGATGTGTGCCGGAGCCTTGGTTGCAAGTCGTATTGAGCGCTTGGTGTACGGAAGTGCTGATTATAAAGGCGGAGCGGTTGAGTCGATTTTTAATGTCGTTCAGAATTCCGCACTTAATCACGCCGTAAAAGTTGTTGCGGGAGTGAAGTCAGAGGAATGCTCAGAACTTATGCGGAATTTTTTTCTAGAACGGCGTAGACAAAAATGATGTTAAAAAGGTTTTGACCAAAGAGCTTAATGGAGAGGTGTCTGAGTTGGTCGAAGGAGCTCGACTCGAAATCGAGTAGGCCGTCAAAGGTCTCGTGGGTTCGAATCCCACCCTCTCCGCCATAATTTCATAGTAGATAGTCACTTAGTAGAGACTTACGGAGAGATGTCCGAGCGGTTGAAGGAGCACGCCTGGAAAGCGTGTGTACGGGAAACTGTACCGAGGGTTCGAATCCCTCTCTCTCCGCCATAAAATTTTTTGGTTTTTCAGGTCGGACCGCGGTAACGGTTGGGTCTTGCGCAATGAGAACTCATGAATCCCGCCAGGTCCGGAAGGAAGCAACGGTAAGTGACAATTCTTATGTGCCGTAAGGCAGCCTGATCAAGCTACCGTGGCCCGACGTAAAAAACACTACAGCAGCCGAGAAAGGCTGCTTTTGTTTATAGGTGGAACAGAAGAGGCTGCGCTATTTTAAAAAAATTTGATTTGTGGTGTAAGCTTAGGTGATAAAGATAGGGTAAAGTGTTGGCAGTTTGATTCGTAGAAAAAAAGGAGACCTGAATGATGGCTTATGTTGCTTTATATCGTCAGTGGCGGCCGCAGGACTTCGACAATCTCATTGGGCAAGAGCCAATTAGTACTACGTTGAAGAATGCTATTAATACTGGGAAAATTGCTCATGCATATTTGTTTGCTGGCCCGCGGGGAACTGGTAAAACCAGTACAGCTAAGATTTTGGCTAAAACGCTTAATTGTGCTGAAGGTCCAACTGATACGCCCTGCAATCGTTGCGCGAATTGTGAACGAATTAATGCTGGTACGTCGATGGATGTTTTTGAAATAGATGCAGCTTCTAACAGAGGAATTGATGAAATTCGTGATTTGCGGGAAGCCGTCAAATTTGCGCCAGTAGATGCCAGGTATAAAGTATATATCATTGACGAAGTACATATGTTAACCACCGAGGCGTTTAATGCCCTTTTGAAAACATTGGAAGAGCCGCCAGCCCACGTTGTGTTTGTGCTGGCTACTACTGAACCACATAAAATTCCGGCAACGATCCATTCGCGTTGTCAGAGGTATGATTTTAGGCGAATTGCTGTTAGCGAAATTGAGCGGCGGTTGAATGATGTGGCCCAAAAGAGCGAGTTGGATGTCACGGCTGAGGCTTTGCATATGATTGCTGTGCACGCTGATGGAAGCATGCGCGACGCACTTAGTATTCTTGATCAGTGTACGACGGTCAGTGACGGAGCTGTTGTTGCTGATGCAGTGCGGAATCTATTAGGCCTTGTTGGGCATGACTGGGTATGGAAACTGACGGACGCCGTTGCTGACCGGGACGCAGCAGCAGTAATGTTGCTGTTGGATGAAATTATTGCGCTTGGCAAAGATGTTCGCCAGATATTACTTGAAGTTGCGCTTCATGGAAGAAGCTTGATGTTATATAAAGCTGTTCCGGATTTTAAGGGGGCAGCAATGTATAGCGAAGATAAAGATGTTTTAGCCAAACAGAGCTCGAAGTTTACATATGATGAGATTGTTGGGATGATTCAGGCAGTTCAATTGGCGGCTAATGAAGCGAAGTGGGCGGCTGAGCCACGCATAACCTTGGAAATGGCGATGCTGGCATTATGCCGTCGGACTGGAAGTGAGGGATTTGAAGCCCTGGCTGAGCGGGTTAAAACGTTAGAGATGGCGGTTTTAGCTAGAAGTACGCTTGTTGAAGCACTACCAGTAAAGACGCAAAATGTGAGTAAAGTACAGTCGCCGCAATCGTTAAGGAGAAAGCCTGAAACAGTAAATGATAAGCCAGCAATTGAAAAGCCGGATGTCACGCTTGGGGTTTCTAGTGATGGAAAACCTGAAGAAATTTGGGAGGCTGTGCTAAAAGACTTGATCGCAAGCGGTAAACGCTCAGTGCATGCTTGCTTGGCACAAGGGCGGATTGCTATACTAAACGATAGTCAAGTGACGGTAGAATTTGCTTCGCTATTTGCTAAAGAACGTAGCGAAAAGGAAGACTATTGTAACATTATAGAAAAAATACTGGCGCGGATTTTGGGACGTCAGATTAGGTTGCATTGTGTATTGGCAACTGCTCAGCCAGTTATATCGACAAAGGCTTCTGGTCCGGCAGCGCCCGGGGGTGAAGACAATAAGGTACATCCCGCAGTGGAGGCGGCTATTAAAATTTTTGGTGGCCGTGCCATAAAAGAAGAAAAGAATGGGGAGGAATAGAGTATGTTGGGTAATATGGGAAATATGGGTGGCATGATGAAAAAGGTGCAAAAATTGCAAGAGGATATGGCTAAGTTGCAAGAAGAACTCAAAGCCAGAACGTTGGAAGCAACTGCTGGCGGCGGTGCGGTTAAAGTGGTAGTTAACGGGGAAAAACAATTGCAATCAGTAAAAATTGATCCGGCAGCAGTTGACGCTGAAGATATCGAAATGTTGGAAGATTTGATTTTAGCGGCAGTTAATGAAGCTATTAAGAAAGTCGATGATATGATGGCTCAAGAAATGGGTAAATTGACCGGCGGGTTAAAACTGCCAGGTTTGTTTTAAGAAATATGCAGCATATAGCGCCGCTGGCTAAGCTGATTGAACAATTTAGACGTTTGCCGGGAATCGGGCCGAAGACGGCTGTGCGGTTGGCGTATCATGTGTTGGCGATGGAAAAGCATCAGGCCCAAAAATTTGCTGAGGCGATTCTTGAGGCGAAAGATAAAATTGGCTATTGCTCAGTGTGCTTTAATTTGACGGATTGTAATCCATGTGGAATTTGCAGCAGTACGGAGCGCGATGCCAGCTTAATTTGTGTTGTAGAAGAACCGAAAGATATCATGGCAATGGAACGTACCAGGGAATATAAAGGTTATTATCACGTATTGCATGGCTCTCTATCACCACTTGATGGAGTGGGACCTGATGATCTCAGACTGAAAGAACTATTAGTTCGGGTGCGCGAAGGAGGCGTGCTTGAGGTGATTATGGCAACTAATCCTGATGTGGAAGGAGAAGCTACGGCTATGTATGTCGCTCGGCTACTCAAGCCTTTAGGCATTAAGGTAACCCGTATTGGCCACGGGTTGCCGGTGGGCGGTGAATTGGAGTACGCTGATGAAGTGACTTTGTCCAAAGCGCTAGAAAATCGTCGTGAAATGTAAAATATGGTTATTTACTTCTGCTTTTGGGAATACTATAGAGCAGGAGGGATGGCCGTGAAAGCTTTGTGGCCGAAGAAACTACTGAATGGGCTGATAGATGCGGAATCGTGGACGCCGCAACCTGCTCTACCGCTTCATGAAGCGGTAGAGCAGGCTCGACAGGAGTGGCTTTATGCGCAAAACTATTACAATTCGGTTTTAGATGTTGATTTGGTAGATCATGCAGCGTACTTACTTAAAGCTGCCGAAAAGAAGTACATTTATTTGATGAAAAGTGCGCGGAGTCAGGGGATAACATATTCGCCGTTTGATAAAGCCTAAAATCAGGGTAAGCCACCCTGATTTTTGTTATATTATGAGATAGGCTGTATATATATTAATTATAAAAAAATTATTAAAGCAAGACATGATGGATGTTGGTGTATTAAAATATAATTATAAATATTGAAAAATGGGAGAGTGGATTAGCAATGCCAAGTATACCGGGAATTAGCTGGGATATAAATGTTATAATTGCGTACATTTTCGGGATTTTTTTGATTTATTTAGTGGGCAAAATATTTGTAATGCCAATTAAATTTGTATTTCGCTTGATTTATAACGCAATTATTGGTGGAATTATGCTGTGGGTAGTTAATTTTATTGGAGGTTATTTTGATTTTATTGTTGCCATCAACCCGATAACGGCGTTGGTTGCTGGTATTCTCGGCATACCAGGTGTAGTGCTGTTAATTTTATTTAAAGTATTCTTCGCTTAGTACTAGCATAGGGTTAGTTATGTTGTCATAAACAGAGTAATTAAAAGTCCTGGGAGTTGCATCGATGGTGATACAAAAAGTTGCTGAACTTAATGGTTAGGGCGATTACCTGGGACAGGTTGTTCCCAACTTGAAAGAATAATGCCAAATATTTTTTTTTGTAGGGATGGTTGACATAATAAAAATAGCGTGATAATACATAAAAGCTGTTGAAAACGGCGACGTGATTAAAACAGCGAAACAAAAAAATATGTTGACAAAACCGAATAGTGATGTTAACATAAATAAGTCGCCTCAAGCGGGGCGCGAACGGCGGAAACGCCAAAGTGAGGTCGCTAGAAGCGAGTATCGCAAGGCACGGTGAGGCCGACACCGGAGGCGTACGTGAGAACGTACGGTGAGGATGGCGGGTGAATCGTAACGTAGCGAGACGAAGCTTATCGCGAG
>Ga0316602_10000533_pt1 | contig 18247 bp, 17 predicted proteins | sample OWC_soil_day10_C_FD_203103 | JGI IMG/M metagenome (GOLD analysis project Ga0316602, IMG submission 203103) | Wetland soil microbial communities from Old Woman Creek delta, Ohio, United States - OWC_soil_day10_CT | ecosystem: Environmental > Terrestrial > Soil > Wetlands | place: USA: Ohio... | reverse complement strand
ATACTGGCGACACCGAACTCATCACCCTGTTTTGGGCCGGGGAAACGTTTAATGCGGAAAAGCCGGACACCTACTACCTGGAGGCATAAATTCGTGCAAAAACTAAAACTTATGACCATCATCGGCACCCGCCCGGAAATCATCCGTCTTTCGGCGGTGATCAAAGCCTGTGACTGTTACTTTAATCACATTTTGGTTCACACCGGACAAAACTGGGACTATACGCTGAACCAAGTCTTCTTTGAGGACTTGGGCTTACGTGAGCCAGATCACTATTTGAATACCGTGGGCGGCACCCTGGGGGAGACTATCGGCAACATTATTGCTAAGTCCTATGAAATCTTGCAACAAGACAAGCCGGATGCGCTGCTTATCCTCGGCGATACCAATTCTGCGTTAGCTGCTATCGCCGCAAAACGCCTAAAAATACCAATCTTTCATATGGAAGCAGGCAACCGTTGCTTTGACCAAAACGTACCTGAAGAAATTAACCGGAAAATCGTTGACCATATTTCTGATATCAACCTTCCCTATACCGAGCATTCGCGGCGGTATCTCCTGGCTGAAGGCTTCCGCAAAGAACATATCTTTGTTACTGGTTCGCCAATGCAAGAAGTGCTGCAGGAACATCAGGCAAAAATTGATGCCAGTACGGTACTAGATCAACTTGGGCTTGAAGCCGGAAAGTACATTTTGGTATCCGCCCACCGCGAAGAAAATATTGATAATGAAGCAAACTTTTTGTCCTTAATGACAGCAATTAATAATATCGCTGAACGCTATCAGCTGCCGGTCATCTACTCCACTCATCCCCGGAGCAAAAAGTTCATTGACCAGCGCGAATTTAAATTTTATCCGCTGGTTAAGAGTTTGCAGCCGTTTGGGTTCCTGGACTACAACAAACTCCAGAAAAATGCCTTCTGTGTACTTTCGGACAGCGGGACGCTTTCCGAAGAAAGCGCCATGCTGGGGTTTGCAGGTATACTGCTCAGAACCTCGACTGAACGTCCAGAAGTATTGGACAAGGGGACAGTAGTCATCGGTGGTATTACTGGTGAAACCATAGAGCAGGCTATCGAATTGGCTAAAGCTATGCAGGAAAATAGTGAATCTATAGTGTTAGCACCGGATTATGTTGATACCAATGTATCTGTGAAGGTGGTTAAGCTGATCCAGAGTTATGCTAGGATAATTGATAAAGTTGTATGGGGAAAAGCATAAATGAAAGTACTGCAGATTAATTCGGTATGTGGTGTCGGCAGTACTGGTCGTATAGCCAACGATATCGCATCTAAACTTAGAGAACACAATATTGAAAGCTATATTGCTTATGGTCGCGAATCATCAATCAAGGGTGAAAATATTCTAAAGATTGGCAGTAAGCATGATTATTATATTCATGGCGTTCTTACCCGGATGTTTGATAATCACGCTTTAGTAGGTTCAGTGCGGGCGACTTGTAATTTAGTTAATCATATTATTAAACTTGATCCTGATATAATCCATTTACATAATATTCATGGCTATTATCTTAACGTAAAAATTCTTTTTGAGTATTTAAAGAAAAGCGGCAAACCGGTGGTCTGGACACTTCACGATTGCTGGAGTTTTACCGGACATTGTGCCTATTTTAGCTATGTGCAGTGTGATAAATGGATTGATGGTTGTCATAATTGCCCGCAGTTAAAATCTTATCCCGCAAGTGCCTTTTTGGATAACTCCCGGCGAAATTATAAAATTAAAAAACAGTTATTTAGCAGTATGGACAACCTGACAATTATTACCCCATCAAAATGGTTAGCTGATTTAGTGGGAAAATCATTTTTAGGTCAATATCCAATAAAAGTTATCCCGAATGGGGTGGATACTAATATTTTTAAACCAGTTGACGGTAAATCGATTCGCCGTAAATATAATCTTGAACATAAATTTGTTATTTTGGGTGTTGCCAGTGTTTGGGATAAACGTAAAGGGCTAAATTATTTTATGGAGTTAGCAAATTTGCTAGAGGAAGATTGTGTAATCATGGTGGTTGGATTAACCGAAAAACAAATAACCACATTGCCGGATAATATCATTGGAATAAAAAGGACCGCCAATATATATGAACTGACTGAGATTTATTCAACAGCGGATGTTTTCGTTAATCCAACATTAGAAGATAATTTTCCTACAACTAATTTGGAGGCTTTAGCTTGTGGAACGCCGGTTATAACCTTTGATACAGGCGGAAGTCCTGAAGCAATAGATGATAGCTGTGGCTATGTAGTTAAAATAGGCAATAGTGATGATGTTAAAAAGTTTATTGATCAAATGAAAAGTTTGGGAAAAAACGGTTATTCCTACAACTGTGTAAATAGAGTAAGGGATCGTTTCGATAAAAATGATAGGTTTGATGAATATATAACATTGTATGACCAATTGGTATAAGTTGGTGAGGTGGATAGATTGAAGGTACTGTTTATTACTAACATTCCATCGCCATATCGTGTGGACTTTTTTAATGAATTAGGAAAACAGTGCGAATTAACAGTTTTATTCGAGAGAAGCACAGCAACGGACCGTGATGTAAACTGGCTTTCTAAGCATAAGGTCTTCTTTAGAGTGGAGTATTTACACGGAGTAAAGTTTAGAACTGATAGTGCTTTGTGCCTTGAGGTAACCAAATGGCTTAATAAAGGAATGTTTGATATTTTTATTGTTGGTGGATATGGTTCGCCTACCGCGATGATTGCGATTGAAACATTAGCCCAACGTAAGATACCGTTTATACTTAATGCAGATGGCGGCTTTATAAGAGATGATAGTAAGTTGAAATTTCTATTAAAAAGACACTTTATAAATAAAGCTAAACACTATTTAAGCTCGGGACGGGCTACTAGTACTTTTTTTGAACATTTTGGGGTCGTATCAGATGTAATACACGAGTATCCTTTTACTTCGTTACAACGAGATGACATCTTAGATAAAGTTTTAACTCATAGAGATAAGGATAACTATAAAAAGAAACTAAATATTGTTGAGAAAAAAGTCATATTATCAGTAGGTCAGTTTATTTATCGAAAGGGTTTTGATGTACTTTTGGAAGCATGCACTATGGTGTCCAAGGAATTTGGTGTGTATATTGTTGGTGGACAACCAATAGCAGAATATATAGCGATAAAAGAAAAATATAAGTTAAAAAATGTTCATTTTGTTGGCTTTAAAAATAAAGAAGAACTGAAAAAGTATTACATGGCTAGTGATTTATTTGTATTACCAACCCGTGAGGATATATGGGGATTAGTCATCAATGAAGCAATGGCTTATGGGTTACCGATTATAACAACAAATAGATGTATCGCAGGTTTAGAACTTGTTGATAATGATAATGGGCGAATAGTTCCAATGAATGATGCTCGTAAGTTGGCTGAAGGCATTAATGAACTATTAGACAATGACCAAATGCTTAAACTTATGTCAGAGAATAGCCTGAAAAAAATAAGGCCATATACAATTGAAAATATGGTTAAGGTACATATGAATATATTTAAAAATATTATATGAATCAATGGTAAATCTGAGATGTTGTCAGTAGTCAGGTAGGGGGATCAATGAATATATTATATATTTCTAGTGTTTGTTCAAATAATAAATTTAATCAATTGTTTAACAACGCAAAAGTAAAGCCGGCCCAGCAAGCTCAAAAATATCATAGGTTACTAATTGAGGGACTAATTAATAATGAAAAAACATCAGTCGAAGTATTATCAGCTTTAAGTGTAAATCGTTCGATGTCATCCCAAATTTATTACAAAAGTGAGCTAGAAGAAGTTAACGGAATTAAATATAAGTATTTACCATTTATTAATTGGCCTATCCTTCGCCATATATTGTTATTTTGTACTTGCTTTTATAATGTGTTGAAATGGGGTATTAGAAACAAAGATGGTTTAATAATATGTGATGTACTTGACATTACTATTTCTGGGACTGCGTTATTGGTTGCTAAACTATTGGGAATCAATAATATAGGAATAGTAACTGATGTGCCGTCTTTTCTAGCAATAATGTCTAAACAACGCATAACTATAAGACAAAAAATAATTACGACTATAAATACTGTGATTATGAACCGTTTTAATGCATATGTTTTTCTAACAGAATATATGAATAAGTTGATAAATAAAAAGCATAAACCATACGTAGTTATCGAAGGCCAAGTAGATGTTAATATGGTACATATTTCAAATGAATTGATAGAAAAGTATAAAAAGAAAGTTTGCTTATATTCAGGAGCGATTAATCGAATTTATGGGATAGAAATGTTGACTCGTGCGTTTATAGCTGCAAATATAGATGACGCCGAGCTCCATATATACGGAAGTGGTGATTTCGAAGGTCAACTTAAAGAAGTCTGCAAAGAGCATACAGCAATAAAATATTTTGGGACAGTGCCGAATGATATGGTTATAAAGGAACAATTTAAAGCCACATTACTTATAAATCCTCGGCCAACTACTGAAGAATATACAAAGTATTCCTTTCCTTCAAAAAATATGGAATATATGGTATCAGGGACGCCTATGTTGACGACAATGTTGCCAGGTATGCCTAAAGATTATATAAATTACGCATTTATCATTGAAAATGAAACCATTGATAGTGTTGCAAAAAAACTAAAAGAAATATTGGCAATGGAAGAAGAAAAGCTTCATCAGTTAGGTTTGAAAACTAAAAAATTTGTCTTATATAATAAAAATAATGTTATCCAGGCAAAAAAAATATTAACACTCGTTAAGTAGAAACAAGACATATGAAGATAGCAATTATTTTGGAGGTTATTAATGAATAATATAACCAGACTCAATTATTTATCTACATATATTTCGAATCTTTGGGAGTTTTTCATTACTAAAAATAGATGTGCTAAAAGTCCCCAAGCATATTTTGGAAAAAAAATCTTGGAACAAAATGATGGCTCAAAATATATAGAAAAACTAATTAGTGATAATAAGCCATTTGCTATTGCGAGATTTGGAGCGGTTGAATGTGGGTGTTTTAACAGAGCATTGAAAATAAAGTTAGGTTTGGCAAAAAACTTTAAGCAAACTAATTTTTATCAAATGCGAAATAATACGGGCTTTTTTCCAGCTACTAATAATGAATTGCTGAAATTTACTCAGCTTCAAGAAAATTGTTTTAAAGAAATTGATTTACTTGCTGTATTTAATATTTTTATGGAAGATTATATAGTTAATCATTTCTGCAAGAATGCAAAGCTAACAACATTAACAACAGTTGATCCTGTATTATCTTCATGGACAAAAAGCTTAAGAGGGAAAAAAGTATTGGTGGTGCATCCGTTGGCCGAATTAATTCAGCAGCAATATAAAAAACGCGAGTTACTATTTGAAGATAAAGATAAATTGCCGGATTTTTATTTAAAAGTATTTCCGGCAGTTCAGACAATCGCTGGTGAGAAAGACGATAGATTTAATTCCTGGTTTGAAGCGTTAGATTATATGATAGATGAAATTAGTAAGATTGAGTTTGATATTGCATTAATTGGAGCGGGAGCTTATGGATTACCCTTGGCAGTGAAAATTAAAGCACAAATGAGAAAGCAAGCTATACATATCGGCGGAGCAACACAATTGTTATTTGGCATAAGAGGAAAACGATGGGATATACGTGAAGATTTTGCAGGCTATTTTAATGAGTATTGGGTACGGCCTGATAAAAAATATATACCTCAAAATGCTCAAGGTGTCGAAGGTGGATGCTATTGGTAAAAATTTAGTGAATTTGGAGATAACAATGTAGTATGGATAAACATATAGAAACAAAAAAGTTTAACATTTTGCAATTATTATTAGGCTTCTCGATTATGGTATTCCTTTTTAATCCATATAACATTGGAAATATATTATTCCTGTTGATTTCAATATATACCATAGTCCAAACAATAAAAAAAAGATTTACTTTTATAGTTGACTTGCAGTTCATTGTGTTGTTTTTATTTGTGATTTTTTATTCGCTCATTTCTTATTCATATGATTTTATTCCGATTAATTTAGCGGCTAAATATATTTTATACTTTTCGATTTTCTATTTGTTTGGAAGAAGTGTGAAATACATTAATGAACGAGAATTATTGTTTTACTTATATATGGTTATTATTGGTCTATTTCTGTTTGGTTTCTTAAGTGTTTCATATTCTGCAGTTGTATCAGGAAATATGTATGCTTTGGAAACAAGGCGAGCTACGGTTCCGTGGCTGGAAAATAGTGATGATTTGAACGGTACTAATATAGGTTGCTACCTTTCTCTAGGTATAGCTTTAACTGGTATGGTTTTAGTGAAATCTACTAAAACCATGAAATTTATAAATCTTATACTTGCGATAACGGCAATATATTCTACAATTCTATTGGGAAATAGGACCGGGCTTATTATTGCTGTGATGTCTGTAATAATCGTTTATATGTTACAGCTAAAAGAAAATAGTGCGAAAAAAAATATAGGATTATTGCTTATTACTATAATTTGTTTAATAGCCTTGCCAATCATGTACGATGGAAACATCCTGGGGATAAGAGATATATGGGAAGGATCTACTTCTTATGCTCGATTTAAAAAAATGGATTTAGCGGCTGATCCGCGGATAGGCGCATGGTATGAGGCGTTTACAGGATTGTTTGTTAATATTTTTGGGGGAAAAGAAACTGCGTTAAGCTTAAATTTTGCGCATAACCTTTGGCTGGATGTTGGTTGGACAACCGGACTTCTCCCATTTTTGTTATTATTATATTTTACTTTTCAGACATTACAAAGATATTGGTATGTATTTAGGTCTGATTCTTCAAAGTATATTAAATTTATTATTGCTGCTATCTTAGTTGGTTTTTATTTAACATTCATCGTTGAGCCGATTATTGATGGCAGTTTATACTTGTTTACAGCATTTTGCTTTATATCTGGACTATTAAGTGGTATAACAAAAAATATTAGAAAGCTGGAAGTAAATTAATGCGAATTTTGTGGTTAACCAATATACCAGTGCCGATAGCAAGTAAATTAATGGGCGAGAAAGCAATTTATAGCGGTGGCTGGATGTCTGGACTTGCAGAAAAACTGGCAAAAGTTGAAGGAATTGAATTAGCTATTGCCTTCCCTAAAAATAAACTAAATGAAAATGAAGTTATGGCATATTTTGATGGTGAAGTTAATTATTATGCGATTCCTAGAAGAAAAAATTATGTTTATGATAAAGCAATGGAACAACCATTTAAGCAGTTAGTTAATACGTACAAGCCTGATCTTATACATATTCATGGTACTGAATATGCGCATGGTCTGGCGCTGATGAAGGCTTGTCCGCAAGAAAAGTATGTTGTTTCTATTCAAGGTCTGGTTTCAATTTATGCTAAACATTATCATGCTAGTTTGCCAGAAAAAATAATTAACCGCACAACTATTAGGGATTTTTTGCGGCACGATAATATTAAAAATGGAATCAAAAACTTTATTAAGCGCGGCATAATTGAGCAGCAAATTCTTAAAAATTCAAACCATATTATAGGTAGGACAACCTGGGATAAAGCCTGTACATCGCAGCTTAATCCTAATGCCAAGTATCATTTTTGCAATGAAATGCTAAGAGACGAATTCTATAAATATACCTGGGATATCAACCAATGTGAGAAATATTCTATATTTATCAGTCAAGGTTTGTATCCTATCAAGGGATTGCATTTTATGCTTGAGGCAATGCCGATAATTTTGAATAGGTTTCCCGATACCCATCTATATATTGCTGGGGGAAATATCACAAAATCAGATTCTTTATTTGACAAGCTTAAACTGACAAGTTATGGATGCTATATTAAGCAACTGATAAAAAAATATAACCTAAGTGACAAGCTAACTTTTACAGGTGGGCTTGATGAAAAAGAAATGTGTGCCAGATTTAAAAGAGCAAATGTTTTTGTATTGGCCTCAAGTATCGAAAATAGTCCCAACTCATTAGGCGAGGCCATGATTTTAGGTGTGCCTTGTGTAGCATCTTATGTCGGTGGAGTTGGGGATATGATGACGCATCGCGAAGAGGGCTTTATTTATCCATATGATGCTCCTTATATGTTAGCTCATTATGTATGTGAGATTTTTGCTAATGATGAACTTGCCTTAAAAATTTCGTGCAGTGCCAAAAATCGGGCAAAGGCTACCCATGATCGAGAAAAGAATGTTAAGCAATTGGTAGAGATATATGAAGAGATTATGAAAGAAACGTGACTTTAATGAACTGGGAGCTTAAACATTGAATAGAAACCAAATACTTTTAAAAAATACGATACTATATTTTATTGGTAGCTTTTCGTCATCGGTGCTTTCGTTTTTGTTATTACCGTTGTATACGCGATATCTTTCACCCGAAGACTATGGATTTATTGATATTATTTTTGCTATATCCTTTGTGGTAACTCCGATAATAACCCTTCAAATTTCGTTTGCTTGTTACCGGTATTTATTTGATATTAATGATATTAAAGATCGCAAGGCCATTATTAGTAATAGCTTTGCAGTATTCTGTATCGGGAATATTATATTTATAGCGCTGTATTCGTTAGCGATATCTTTTGTACAGATACAGTACGATTTTGTGATAATGCTATACATTGTAGTAAGTGGGGGTGCTGGATTTGTACAAACTTTAGCCAGAGGGTTAAGAAAAAATTCCCTGTTTTCATTGTTAGGGGTACTGTCCACTGTGGTTTCAATAATAGCAAATATCGTGTTTATCGTAGGGCTTAATTTCAAAAGTCTTTCTCTGTTGTTGGCACCTATTTGTAGTAGTCTGGTTGTTGTCATAGTATCGCTATTCAAGCTTAATATTGCTACATTAATTGATTTTAGTTTAGTCAATAAAATGCAGATTAAGTCTCTTCTTCGTTACAGTACTCCGTTGATACCTGATGCCATCTGCTGGTGGTTGTTGCTTGGATTTGGCAGAGTATACCTTAATTACCAGAGTGGGGCAGAGGCGGTTGGTGTTTTAGCAATTGCCAGTAAATTTCCCTCGCTCTTAACCTCGTTTTACGCCATTTTTAATTTGGCCTGGAAAGAAAATGCTATTACGGAATATACTTCTCAAGATCGAGATTCCTACTACAGCTACATTTATAATAATCAGGCAGTAATTATACTTTCTGGGATTATTGTGTTATTACCACTAACAAGGCTGTCAATTAAATATTTACTAGCTCCTTCATTCCAAGGTGCTTATGCCTATATACCAATGCTTTTTCTCGCTTCTGCGCTAGACATGCTTGCTGTTTTTTGGTCTTCTGGGTTTGAAAGTGCAAAAAAAACTAAAGGGATATTAGTATCAACTCTAATTGCGTTTGTTGTAAATTTTATTCTAAATATAATATTAGTGCCTTATATTTCCGTATTTGGTGTAGTTGCAGCTAACTTTGGAAGTTTTGGAATAATGCTTTTGGTAAGAATCGTAAGATCCCGTAAGTTTTTTACCATTACTGTTGACATAAAAAAAATAATTCCACTTGTATTAGGGGTATTTCTTTTTAGTGGATTATATTATTTAGACAATATGATTATTCAATGCATATTGTTAATTATTGGAATAATAATATTTATAGTTTTTAATTTATTGACTATCAAAAAAATATTTTTGTTGATAAAAGGTATGTTGGTTAGAGAAAAATGCAGTAAATTAATTGAGGCTAAATAATGGTGAAGTCAAGTATAGGTAATTGTAATTTTTATCAGAATAACTCGTTTGATTTTAATAGTGATATCACTGATAGACGATGAGGCAAATCAAAATTTCTTATTCAAAATATTATCTGAAAGGAGATTATAATATTGATACCGGTTGTTCTTTTTGTATATGCGCGGCCAGATCATACTAAGAAAACGATTGAGTCTTTAGCCAAAAATTATCTTGCGAAGGAGACTGAGATATTCATTTATTCAGACGCACCTAAAAATTCAAAAGCTTTACTGCCCGTGGATTTGGTTCGAGAATGTATCGATAAATTACCGAAAAGAAATCTTTTTAAATCAGTAAAAATTATTAAGGCCGAATCAAATAAGGGGTTAGCAGCCTCTGTTATTGCTGGTGTATCAGAAATTATCAATCAATACGGACAAGTTATTGTGGTTGAAGATGATTTGGTTTCTTCGCCTGATTTCCTTCAATATATGAATGATGCCATGGATTATTATAAACAGGATAGGCGAATATGGTCTATCAGTGGATACACTTTTAAATTAAATCTTCCGACAGACTATAAAAGTGATATTTACTTGTCTTATCGTGGGTGTAGCTGGGGCTGGGCGACTTGGAAGGAGCGATGGGAAAAGGTCGATTGGACGGTAACTGATTACCAATTTTTTAAGAAAAATAAGTCTCTTCGATCTAATTTAAACCGTGGCGGACGTGATATGGCTGATATGTTGGATGCGCAAATGAGCGGGAAGATAGACTCTTGGGCGATAAGGTGGTGTTATACACAATCAAAGTTAGATATGTTAACAGTCTATCCACGGGTTTCACGAATTAGCAATATTGGTTTAGATGGTACAGGTACGCATAGCGGCGTATCTTCAAACTATGATGTGGTTATTGGTAGCGGTAAGAATAAGTGTACCTTTGAGGATATTGATTTAGATGAGCGAGTAGTTAAAGCTTTTAAAAATCAATTTGGAACAGCGGCTGATTTTTGGCAAAGTGGAGTCAAAGCTTATATAAAGAAAGTATTGGGGATGAGGTGAACTAAAATGAGAATAACTGTTGTTGGTATAGGTTATGTAGGTCTGATTACGGCAGGGTGTCTAGCTGAAAAGGGGCATTTCGTAACATGCCTTGATGTAGAAAAACAAAAGATTGAATCATTGCAACAAGGAAAGTCGCCCATCTTTGAACCAGGTGTTGAAGAATTGTTAATGAGGAATAAAGCGAGGCTAAAATATACTACTGATTATCTAGCAGCTTTTAATAATGCCGAAGTTATAATTGTTGGTGTTGGCACACCTGATAGATTCGATGGATCAGCAAATTTGTCTTATGTGTATGCTGTAGCCAAACAAATTGCGGCAACAGTGGAGCAAGATTGTGTAGTTGTAATTAAGTCGACTGTTCCGGTAGGTACTAATGATAAGGTAGAACAAATGATTAAAAATAATTTAAAGCATGAAGTAAGAATTGATGTTGTATCTAATCCGGAATTTCTTTCTCAGGGTACGGCAATAAATGATACATTGTGTGCAAATAGGATTGTTATAGGTGTTGAGTCTGAATATGCGGAACAGGTTATGAAGAGTGTGTATGACAGTTTCAAATTACCTTATGTTATTACAAATCGTAAAAGTTCAGAAATGATAAAATATGCCGCAAATGATTTTCTTGCCTTGAAAATATCCTACATAAATGAAGTAGCAAACTTATGTGAAATTGTAGGGGCCGATATTGAAGATGTAGCTACTGGTATGGGAATGGATCCACGAATAGGAGGCAGGTTCTTGAGGGCAGGTATCGGATATGGTGGTTCATGTTTTCCTAAAGATACCAAGGCATTGCATTGGCTAGCTAATTTTAATGACTATGAGATAAAAACAGTAAAAGCTACGATCGAAGTAAACGAAAATCAAAAAATAAAGTTAGTTAAGAAGGCTAGAAAGTACTTTGATAGTTTTAATGGTCTGGATATTGCAGTACTAGGGCTTACGTTTAAACCAGGAACTGATGATTTACGCGAGGCTCCTTCGATTAATAATATTTCCATTTTATTGGATGATGGAGCGAGAATTAAAGCTTGGGATCCTGTTGGAGTGGATAATTTTCAAAAAAAGTTTCCTGAACAGATAATTTATTGCCAGACAATAGAAGAAACACTAGCTAATACTGATGTATGTTTTATTTTTACGGAATGGCCGGAGATTAGAAATATTGAACTAAATAAATATAAGCGGTTAATGAAAAATCCTTTAGTAATAGATGGACGAAATTGCTATAGCTTGACTTGTGCAAGCGAGGCAGGAATTACTTATGAATCGATTGGTAGGAGAACTGTTAACTGTCGTGCTGGCGAAAATATATTCTAAGACTAATTATTTTGTCGCGGGCAATGTCAATGGAGGATGTCAATGAAGATTCTATGTGTGTGCCAATATTTTTGGCCGGAATCTGTTCGCGTAAATGATCTTTGTCTGGGGTTAAAGGAACAAGGACATGATGTTACGGTTTTGACAGGCATTCCCAATTATCCAGCCGGAAAATTTTATGAGGGTTATGGATGGTTAAAGAATCGGCATCAAGCTTGGCAGGGAATAAATATCATTCGTGCATCGTTAATCCCACGTGGTAAAAGTAAATCATTAAACTTGATTATGAACTATTTATCCTTTGTGTTCTTTGGCCTATTGACGGCGTTGCGTCTTACTATAAGCCGACAAAGATTTGATGTAATTTTCGTATATCAGCTCTCGCCAATAACGATGGCTATACCGGCTATTATATTGAAACGAATCCTAGGGTTACCAATGGTCTTATATGTATTGGATTTATGGCCGGACAGTCTGAGGGTTGCAAAAGCAATCGACATAAAAGGGATGTTTCGCGTGGCTCAATGGTTATCTATGTGCATTTACAAGCAAAGTGATAAGATTTTAGCCTCTTCGGCAGGGTTTATTGATCAATTAATATCCAGGGGGGTTTTACCGGAGTATTTAGAGTACTATCCCCAATGGGCGGAAGATATTTATCATGATAAGCAGATTACTATTTCAGGAGACTTCGAATTTAAAACTGAAGAATTTTATATTGTTTTTGCGGGAAATATTGGAGAGGCTCAAGATTTTGAAAACGTTATTAATGCGGCCTTGGTATTAAAAGATTATAAAAATATACACTTGGTGATTTTAGGTGATGGGCGTAAAAAGGACTGGCTAGAAGAACAGGTTAAAAATAATAAGCTTGAATCAAACATTCATCTATTGGGAAGAAAACCGGTGGAAAGTATGCCGTCTTATTTTGCTAAAGCGAACGCTTTGCTTGTGACTTTAATAGATGATGCGGTTTTAAGTCTTACTGTACCAGCAAAAGTACAGTCTTATCTTGCTAGTGGTAAGCCTATTATTGGGGCTTTAAGTGGTGAAGGCGCGAAAATTATCAAACAATCCGGGGCGGGGTTTAGCTGTGCACCTGGGGATGCAGATGGATTAGCTAATATAATATTAAAAATATACAGAATGAGTGAAGATGACAGAAGTGCTATGGGTATGCAAGGGAAAAAGTATGTGAAAGAGTATTTTAATCGCGAAAAATTATTAAACCATTTGCAGGATATATTTTATGCTGCTGTAAAAGTTGAAGCTAATGCTGATAAATTAAATTTTACTAAACGTGATGAATCTTGCTGAGAAAAGCTTGGTTAAATTTGTCGCTTATATATAACACGGTTAACCGGCTATCAGCATATAAATAGTAACAGAGCTTTGTAATGAGGTGAGTTACGATGGAGAAAAATTCTCGAATCTATATTGCCGGTCACCGGGGCTTAGTCGGTTCAGCAATAACCAGGGCCTTGCTTGAAGCCGGTTTTAGTAATTTGGCGTTGAAAACGCATGCCGAATTGGAACTGCGTAACCAGCAGGCGGTGGAGGACTTTTTTTGGCGCGAACAGCCGGAATATGTTTTTTTAGCTGCCGCCAAGGTGGGGGGAATCTACGCTAATAGTATTTATCCGGCAGAGTTTATCTATGACAATATAATAATGGAAACGAATATTATTCAGGCTGCGCATAAATACAAGGCAAAAAAATTGCTGTTTATGGGCAGCTCTTGTATTTATCCGAAGCTTGCCCCCCAGCCGTTAAAGGAGGAATATCTGTTAACCGGGGCCTTGGAGCCGACCAACGAAGCCTATGCTATTGCCAAAATTGCCGGGATCAAGCTCTGCCAAGCCTATCGGCGGCAGTATGGGGACAACTTTATTGCCGCGATGCCGACCAATCTCTATGGAATCAATGATAATTTTGATCTTAATACCGCCCATGTGCTGCCGGCTCTGCTCCGGAAGTTTTACGCTGCCCAAATTGCTAATTCGCCTACGGTTACGATCTGGGGCACTGGCACGCCGCGCCGCGAGTTTCTCTATGTTGATGATTTAGCGGCTGCTTGTTTATTTTTGATGCAGCAATACGACGGCGAGCCGATTGTCAATGTCGGCACTGGGCAAGATCTGACTATTGCCGAACTGGCCCAGCTGATCGCCGCGGTTGTCGGCTTTACCGGCCAGATAGAATACGATTTGGCAAAACCTGACGGTACACCGATTAAATTGCTGGATGTGTCGAAAATGAGTGATATGGGCTGGCAAGCCAAAACTTCACTGAGGATTGGTGTCGAAAAAACATTTGAATGGTATTTGAAAAATAATGTAATATAGTTGGAAATAAAAATATATTTAAAGAGAACATTAAAATAAACTTGAAAAGGTAAAATATTCCATGTATAATTCATACATGGAATATTTTACCTTTTATTTATAGCGGTGATTAAACTAGTAAGGAAAGGGTTGACTGTATGGAGCAGCAACTGGCTAAGCAATCAAAAAAGAACCATAAGTATTCAGCCTTTGGTCTTACTATTTTATCTGAGGTTGTTTTGCCGGAGTTATCTCCAGCGGCCACGGAAACGGTTGATGTTGAGATAATGTATGGCTCGCTGGGTGAAGCGTATGCAATGCCTTGCGACGAAACTGCATGTGGCGTATTTTCTCCTCAGGCATTCTTGCTCAGGATCGCTGGCGTAGCGGATTACTATGTAACTAACGGGGTAAGCGTGGTTGTTCAGCCTTGGAGCAGTGATCCCGGCGAGGTGCGGGTGTATCTTATGGGGTTGGTTATGGGGGTAATTATGCAGCAACGCGGTATCATGGCGATTCATGGCAGTGCCGTAGTGGTGAATGGTCAGGCTGTCGTTTTTGCCGGAATTTCCGGCGCGGGAAAATCGACGATGGCGGCGGCGCTGCGCAACAAGGGTCATTTGTTGCTGGCTGATGATGTTGCCGTAATCACTGTTGCTAAAGCTGGGTTGCCCTGGGTTCAGTCCGGTTTTCCCCAGCAGAAGTTAATGACTGATAGTGCTGAGCAGGTTGGTATTGATGCTTCATCGCTGGCGTTGGTTAGCCAGTCGTGGGATAAATACGCCGTCCCGGTGACCGCTGGGTTTGAGTCCCGCCCGATGCCCCTTAAGGCAATTTATCAAATTACTGCTCAAGCCGAGGCTGAGCTTTCGATTGCTCCGTTAACAGGGTTCAATAAGATCACTGCAATTATTACTAATACTTACTGCTATAATTTGCTCGATAAAGTAGGGCTAAAGTTAGCTCATTTTAATATGTGTGCGGGGTTGCTTAAGGAAATACCGGTGTTCCGTTTAACCAGGCCGCTGGGCCAACGGTCCTTGCAAGACCAGGTTATGGTATGGGAAGAACATTTTACTGACCTGTCAACTGGTTATCAACTAAACAACACTATTTAATGGGGGTGATTGGGGTGTCTAATAGTCTGCTTAATGAAAAAACAACGGTGTCTCAGGCGGCGAATGTTGCGGCTGCGGATCTGGATGGTGAAGTTGTGATGCTGCGATTGGAAACAGGCAAATATTATGGCTTAGGTAGTGTCGGAAGCCGGATTTGGGAACTTATTGCCCAGCCTTGCCGGATCGCTGAGCTTATCGATAATCTAGCTGCTGAGTATGCGGTAACAAGAAAAACCTGCTTGGCCGATACAGTAAAATTTCTTACGCACTTAGCGACTGAAGGGTTAATCAGTGTTAATTAAACGATTGGTTAAGTTTTGCTCGCTGTCTTGGAATAAGCAATGGTTAGTCTGTGCTGCTTTTGTTTTGTTGGGCTTGGTACGGCTAATGGTCTTGGCAATACCTTTTCGGTATCTGACGCGGGTGCTGGGCGTGGCGGCCTATAACCAAGCTGAGCAACTGCCGGGAACAGTGCAGTCCGTTTACCCGGAAATAATCCGCGGGGTTATTCAACTGGTCAGCCCCTGTACGCCCTGGGAAAGTAAATGCTTGGTTCAAGCAATAACCGCAAAAATCCTGCTTCGTTTTAAAGGGCTGTCTAGTACGCTGTATCTGGGGGTGGCCCGGAACGACCAGCATCAGTTGATCGCCCATGCCTGGCTTCGCTGTGGCCAGACCATTGTTACCGGTGGGGCCGTGAATCATGAGTTTACCGTTGTTTCGTGGTTTGCTGATGCGCCCGGAGTACCGGAATAAACCGAGTGCAATATATTTTACATAGAGTTTCTTGCACTAATTTGTAACTTTTAGAAAGGAGGATTAATCATGAAAAAAGCGTGGAGTAAACCGGAGGCTCAAGAACTTAAGATTACGTTAACTAAAGCCAGTACTTATCGGTCCGGTGATCTTGTACCTGATGGCACTTTTTCAAATAACCCGCCGCCTAAACCTGGTGTTTCAATTGGTAACACTTATTAAGGCAGCAAATAAAATAATGAGTGACTTTTGTTTCACTATTTAATCGGCAGTTTCGCGGCTGCCCCTTTTTTTTAACTACTATTATAAGGCTATGCGGATACAGGTTGGATGGAGATGGGTATAAATGAAATCCGAGGCGTTGGAACTTTATAATAAATTATCACCGGAATTTAAGCTATTGTGTAAGTGTGCCACTGCCAAGCCGGTTACCCAAGCGGCTCAAGCCGCTATTATTGCGTTAATCAATTGGCCCGTTGATTGGCCGCGGTTTTTAGAACTAGTTAAGTATCACCAGGTGTATCCTTTGGTTTACCGGGCCCTTACCGAAGTGCCGCCGGAGTTTGTCCCGGTGGAGCTGATGACTGAGCTTTGCCGGATGAATCAAGAAAGTACGGCTAAGAGTTTGCAAATGACTGGTGAACTGGTTAGATTAGTCGCGGGTCTCGAAACGCACGGGATTAAAACTGTTGTATTAAAGGGAATTCCCCTGGCCTTTATGCTCTACGGCAGTCTTGCCCTTCGACCGCCTGGCGATATAGACATCCTGGTCCGTTCTGAAGATGTAGAGCGAGCAATTGCTGTGCTCCGAGGGCTGGACTATGAACTTGATGATCCTAGTTTTTCTGATCCAGAACGGCGTAAACGATATATGAAAATATATTGCGATTTTGGTTACTGTCATAAGGATAGAGGAATAAGGGTGGAGCTTCATTGGCGGCTTGGGCATGATGACAGTGAACTTGCGCTTCCGCTTAGTTATATCAAGAATAGTTTGACTGAGATCAACCTGGCCGGACATACTATCAACGTTTTTAAACAAGAAGAACTATTAATATTTTTAGCGTTGCATGGCGTTAAGCATGGCTGGCATTGCCTAAAGTGGCTGCTGGATATCGCGGCTCTGCTGGGGCGCAGCGGTTTGGATTGGGGGCGGGTATATAAAATAGCTGACAGTCTGGAGGTTAGGCCGCTTATAAATCAGGCCTTGTTGTTAGCCAATGAACTTCTGGAAGCACCGTTGGCTGATGATATTCTGGGGCAAGCTAGGAAAGACAAAAAAGCTCGGCAGTTAGCCAAAGCTGCTATGCCAATTATTACTACGATGGTAGTAGACTCTTCTCATTTAATTCTTAAGCCCCGCTATTATTATGGAATATTTTATCGGTTTAGTCTATTAAGAGGTTGGAAGAGAAAGTGTAGCTATATCGGCAACCATTTTAAGCCGAATGAGAACGATATTAAGCTAATAGCTCTTCCTAAGTGGTTATATTTTTTGTATTATCTGATTCGCCCCTTCGCTTGGGCTAAGCGGCGTTATTCAGACATCGCGGGGCGGTGAGGTATGGCTAAGTTGCTCTGGGCATATTTGCAGGAATTGTTTTTGTTTGCCAAGCTGAAATTGGTTCTGGATATGGTCCTGGTGGTTGTCCTGGGGGTATGCGAAGGGGTCAGCATCATTATGCTGCTGCCGCTGTTGGCTTTCGCCGGGATTGGTGCTGGTGGTCAGGCGGGTGGTGGCTGGGTTGGGCAGTTGGTGGATCAGGTGTTTGGCACCCTGGGGCTGTCGCTCAGTCTACCGGTGGTATTGGCGGTCTATACCTTGCTGATTGCCGGTCAGGGCTATCTGCAGCGCTATGAAGCAATTTTGAGTACTACTATTAATGAAGGCTTTGACCGGGACCTGAGTACCCGGTTGTACCGGGATATGACCTATGC
>Ga0316602_10000530_pt1 | contig 18307 bp, 13 predicted proteins | sample OWC_soil_day10_C_FD_203103 | JGI IMG/M metagenome (GOLD analysis project Ga0316602, IMG submission 203103) | Wetland soil microbial communities from Old Woman Creek delta, Ohio, United States - OWC_soil_day10_CT | ecosystem: Environmental > Terrestrial > Soil > Wetlands | place: USA: Ohio... | reverse complement strand
TATATTGCTGCGGTAAATAGTATAAGGCAATAGAACTATTGCAAAGCAGGAAATTTTAAGTAGAGATAGAGAAGACGTGTCTAAACGTTTTTTTTATAAGGGGGAGTTTAGATGAAAAATAAAAATTGGCTATTCCTAATTTTATTTTTATTACTAACATTGATAAAAGTTCAGAGTGAGGCAGCAGTGAAAGCTATAAATGAGCCGTTGCAAGTTGGTGTTGGCCAAGCGGTTATTCAAATACCGGAAGGCTTTTTACCTGCGCAAGGATTTACAGGAATGCATGATGATTTGTATGTAAAAACAATATTGTTAAATAATGGAAGAAATAAAATAGCTATTGTATCTATTGATTTGACATCTCTTGGTAATATTGATGGATTGAAAGATGTTGTTCAAAAAATTACAGGAGTCAAACCGGAGAATATTTTTATTTATGCAGCGCATAATTTTTCCAGCCCTCATATGTTCGGAGGTGATGGAGATGAGAAAACAGCAATGTTCTCTCTGGCGATTGATAAGGCAATTGAAGCTTCTGCGAAAACAGCTTTTGTTAGTATGCAATTTGCAAAGATTGGCTATGGCACTGGAATATCTAATGTAAATATAAATCGTGATATACTTACTGCAGATGGTTGGTGGCATGGAGGTGACGCATCAGGTTATTCGGATAAAGAACTTGGTGTAATGAAAATTGATGATTTATCGGGAAAAGCACTAGCAATTTTTATGAATTATAGTGTGCAATCATCGATTTTAGATGAATCCGTATCAAATAAAGGTGAATGTGTAATTTCAGCGGATCTGGCTGGGGCAGCAACAAATTATGTAGAGGAAAAATATAAAAATGAGGGTACAATAGCTTTTTTTGGAGTTGGCTCGGCGGGCGATCAATCGCCTATTTTTATGGCAAATCGATATACTATCGATAATAATGGTGCAGCAGTGCGCAAAGATATTCATGATGATGGTTATGTTTTACTTGACCTTTTAGGTGAGAGACTTGGTACTGATACGATAAAAGTGGCTGAAAATATTACGGATAAGCAGAGTGATGTTGATTTAACTGTCATTCACGATAGTGTGATTTGTCAATCGCAAAAAATGCCGGAGCATCAGAAGGCTACGGATATGAGACCGGTTAAACAATATGTTTATCAAGATAATGGAGAAATAAAAGTACCGATTGATATCATGAAGGTTGGTAATATCGCAATTGTTGGCATTCAACCAGAATTGGCATCAAAAATTGGTGCGAATATAAAGAAAAAATCTCCTATAAAAAATACGATGGTTTTAACTATGGTCAATGGGGCAGCTAAATATATGGCGGATAAAAATAGTTATGACAAATTTACTTATGAGGCAAGAAATTCGCAATATGCCAAGGGTTCTGCCGAGCGCGTAGAAGATAAAATATTGTCTATGTTGGAAACTTTAAAATAAAAGGTGCTCCAACATTGCAAGTACAATTAGGGGAGGATAAAGATAGATGAAAAAAATAGTAGCGGGATTCCTGACGTTATTGCTATTCACGTTAGGGTTATCGGTTTGTTTAGCCAACGGGAGCGATAAGGCAATGGGAGATTTGGCAAATTCAAATAGTGGGCATATAAAAAGTGCTACGGCAATTACAGAAGTATTTGGAGATGGACAAAAAATAAGTGTTGTAGCATTAGAATATGATACGCCTATTGATACAACAAAGTTAAAGCTTTCAGATTTTACTGTAGAGGGAAAAAATATTATCAAGATATATGCCAATACAAAAGCAGAAAAATCTGCTAAGGGTGTTAATGGAAAGTATGTTATTCTTGAATTAGCAACTCCGATGATCGCTCAAAAAATAGAAGGAGATTCTCAAAAATCTCTAAATCATGACAAAAAATCGGAGCCAAAAGGCATGCATGGACCGGAGTTAGGCACTCGGCCAGAAAAACAGCCGCAAAAAACGCTATTGGTTGCAAATATAACGCAGGTGGAAAATATTATAACAGCAGCTGGCAACATTTATTATGCAAATAGTAATATGATAACTAGCACGAAAACTATTAACTTGGTGGTAGATGATTTCAAACAACTTGTTTATACAGATCCAAGCTACAATAACGAATCACTGATGTACAACTTGTATGTACCCAAAAATTATGATCCGTCTAAAAAATATCCTTTAGTGTTATTTATTCATGATGCTGGGGCTGTAGCAGATGATCCCACAACTACACTTACACAAGGTTTAGGGGCTGTTGTATGGGCAACTCCATCGGAACAGGCAAAACATGAATGCTTTGTTCTAGCACCGCAATACACTACTGTTATAGCAGACGATAACTCAAAAACTACGGAGCAAATGGACATCACTGTGGATTTGCTTAAAGAATTAGAAAAGCAATATAACATTGATACAAACCGGCTGTATAATACAGGGCAATCCATGGGAGGAATGACTTCAATAGCCATGGATATAAAACATCCAGACATGTTTGCAGCATCTTTGCTGGTTGCTTGTCAATGGGACGCTGAAAAAGTAATACCAATGGCTAAAAAAAATCTATGGATTGTTGTCTCAGAGGGGGATAATAAGGCTTATCCTGGGATGAATGCTATTACTGACGTATTAAAAAATCAAGGAGCAACAGTCAATTATTGGAATTGGTCGGCAGAGTCCAATGCAATTGAAATGAAAAAAAATGTGAACGATATGTTAAAAAACAAATGTAATATCTACTATATTGTGTTTAAAAATGGAAATCATCGTTATACCTGGCAATATGCATACGCAATTGATGGAATACGGGATTGGTTGTTCTCGAATAAAAATTCATTAGAGTAAAAGAGTGGGGATTATTAAAAATACTTGCTTATTTCAATTATATTATATGAATAATATAATTGTGTCGATATCATATCTTTTTCAAAGAATTTTTACGTTTAAAACTATAGATTTAAAGCTTCTGGTGCAAAAATGAAATAATAATACTCTTTCTATAAATGGGAACCGAGATAAAAGTTAGTATCAGAGAAGTTGTTTAAATGGAAGCACTTTCAATATAATTTGTAATCCTATGTGTTCGATGGTACTTAAAGTATCCGCTCAGTTATAGAATGCTGTTGGAGATGATGTAAGAGAGGTGATTAAAGTTCGCCCACACAACAATAATGAGATGGGTACATCAGTACGCCCCAATTATAAATGAGAAGGTCCGAAAACATCTTAAGCCAACGAATGATTCATGGAGAATGGTAGAGATACCATAAAATCAAAGGTAAAAATGCATATTTATATAGAGCTGTTGATTCTGACGGTAATACTATAGACTTCTTTATCTCAGAATATCATGACAAAGATGCGGCAAAAAAGTTCTTCAAAAAAGCTTAAAATGCTATACATAATCAACAACCAAGGGTAATCACAAGAGATAAGTACGCTGCAACTGAAGTTGCAATTAATGAATTAATATATGATGGGAGTTTATCTGTAAAAACAACGCTGTGGAAAGTAAAAATATATTATTGAGCAAGATCATAGGTTTATAAAGCGAAAGGTTAGGCCCATGATGGGATTTAAAAGTCTGGCATGCCCCCTAAAATCCTGACCAGATATTAAGTTAGTAAAAAAGATGATAGACTAACTTAAAAAGAGCGAAGTTTATGAGCAAAAAGACTTATACTGCTGAATAAATTATTTTGCATCTAATAGAGGTCGAGATTTTTTGCGGTCTGGGGAATGGGTACTTCACGGAAACTGAGGCTGGTCCGACGAGACAGTTTGCTCCAGTGCCGCCGGGAGGATTGTAACCTAGCCGTTGCCAGAGATAAAGATCGACTGGGTAGATTTCTACCAAAATGTGAATGATGTCTTAAATGGAAGAGTCGAATTCAAGATCAAGGTTTCTGAAGTTCGAGGGGTGCTTTTCTGTTATGGAAGCAGCCTGTAAGTCTTTAGAATCAAGTCGGACAATTCTGTTTGAATAATGGGGTCATGTGATGAAAATATTAGGACACACAAAAGAAGAGATAGCTTAGGTAGTTAAGCATGAATTGTAAGAAGTTTTTTCGAAGAAAAATAAGCCTTCTTGTGATTTGATTCAAAATAGATATTGAGATAAAATACCTCCTGCTGTAGGATGACTACGACAGGAGGTATTTATAGTGTTATAATTTTACGCCGGGAGGAGAGTTGGTAAACCGCAAAATGTTTATATTTAAGAGCTATTTTTCCGGCTTCTTTATTTTTTGTTGTAAGCAAGATGAAGCAGGAACAGGAAAGATTTAGGAGTAATTAAAATGTTGTATAGACAACTATTATACATTATAATTTGTATTAATTTGTTAAAAGGGAAATGCCATTACTAGTGTTAGCATTGAGAATTTAAGGATTAAAAAGAAGGGACTACACAATGTTGAAGTTATTACGATATTTGCGGGAAGAAGCGGCCATTTGCGCTATTATAGCTCCTTTAATGATGATTGTAGAAGTGTCAATGGATTTGATTCAGCCTAAACTGATGGCGGATATTATTGATATAGGGATTGCAAATCAAGATGTTTCTTACGTTATTCTGATCGGCGGGGAAATGATTCTGGCAGCATTTATAGGCCTTATTGGAGGAATAGGTAATTCTATATTTTGTTCCATAGCCGCAATGAAAATGGGGGGGAAATTAAGACAAGGTCTTTTTGATAAGATACAAACGCTGACATTTTTAGAAATAGATAAATTAACACCTTCATCACTGATTACAAGGTTGACAAATGACATATCACAAGTTCAAAATATGGTACTAATGGTTTTGAGGGGGGCTTTTCGCTCACCATTAATATGTTTGGGTGGCATTATCATGGCAATCGCTTTATGTCCAGAATTGGCGATGGTATTCTTAGTAGCGATACCGGTGATTATAATTGCTCTTATAATAATTTTAAAGAAGTCATTTCCTCTTTTTACTGTTTTACAGGGTAAAATGGACAGAATTAATGCGGTGATGCGTGAAAGCATACTAGGAGTTCGTGTTATAAAAGCTTTTACTTTAGAAGAAAGACACATTGAAAAATTTGGTAAAGAAAATTGTGATCTTATGAATAAGGGCGTCGAAGCTCAGAATATGAGTATGATACTTTGGCCGATAGTAACTCTGGTAATGAATATGAGTGTTATCGCAGTGATATGGATTGGGGGCAATATGGCGAATGATGGTACCCTTGCCATAGGGAAAGTTATGGCGTTTGTCAATTACCTCATTCAAATTATGAGTTCGTTTATCATGGTGGTTATGCTTGGTTTAAACTTTTCACGTTCTAAAGTTTCTGCGGATAGAATCAATGAAGTATTGCAAACGGTGCCTTCCATTCAAGATAATGATTCTTCTGTTGGAATGAGGTGCTTTGATGTAGAATTTAAAAATGTTTCCTTTAAATACAATGAACACAGTGAAAATGTATTAACCGATATATCCTTGAAAATCAAAGAAGGCGAAAAGGTTGGCATTATAGGTGGTACAGGTTCGGGGAAAAGCTCGCTTGTAAATTTGATTCCCAGGCTGTATGATGCCACAGAGGGGCAAGTATTTATCGGTGGAATTGATGTAAAAAAGTTAAAGTTAAAGGAGTTAAGGGAAAATATAGGGTTAATCTTGCAGGAGAGTATTATATTTTCGGGAACTATTGAGGATAATTTGAAGTTCGGAGATCAAAACGCAAATAGGGTGGCTATTGATTGCGCGGTCCGCGACGCCCAGGCTTTCGAGTTTATTATGGAAAAGGAACACATGTATCAAAGCGTTGTCGAGCAAAGAGGGAAAAATTTCTCGGGCGGGCAAAAGCAACGTATTTCAATTGCGAGGACTTTGATAAGGAATCCTAAAATTTTGATAATGGATGATTCTTTCAGTGCCCTTGATATGGCAACCGAAGCCAAGCTGCAAAGTGCGCTAAAGGCGAGAATAGCAAATTGCACAGTTGTGATGATTGCCCAAAGGATCTCAGTTGTTATGGATGCGGATAAGATTATCGTATTAGACAATGGTAAAATATCGGCCATTGGTACACATAAGGAGTTATTACGCGATAGTGAACTATATCGTAAAATTGCAGTTTTTCAATTGGGTGAGGAGGTGCTTTTGCTTGGCTAGTGAAATGCCTGTGTTTGGTCCAGCAATTCCGCCTAGGCACGGGAACAGGAACAAAATAAATGAAAAGCTTAAAAATACTAAGGAAACCATCAAACGACTCATAGCGTATTTTGGCGACAAAAAGAAAACGGTGATGCTTACTTTTCTGCTATGCTTAATAACGACCATAATAAATATTATAGGGACAAGGATGAATGGAGAATCCGTTGATAGTTTTATTGACAAGGGAGACATGACAGGGCTTTTTTATATTTGTTTGATTTTAGCTGCTATGTATTTGACTAGCACAGTTTCTACCTATTTTCAAAATCGATTTATGGTAAGCATCGCCCAGAAAACTTCCGCAGAGATTAGAAGGGATTTATATAGAAGCATACAACTGCTTCCGTTAAAATATTTTGATACTCACTCAAGCGGAGATTTAATGAGTAGACTTACCAATGATGTCGATAATATAAACATGACGCTATCGCAAAGCATAACGCAATTTTTTTCAGGAGTTATAAATATTGCTGGGATGCTTGTTGCAATGGTTCTTTTAAGTCCGGTACTTACTTTGGTTGGATTAACAACAATGCCGTTTATGTACTTATTGACAAAATTTATTGTAAAACGAACGCAGCCTTTCTTTATTAAGCAGCAAAAGGAGCTGGGAAATTTAAACGGATATATAGAAGAAAGGATATCGGGGCAAAAGATTATTACGTTATTTGGACAGGAAGAACAGGTCAAGGAAGATTTTGAGAAGATTAATAAAAAGTTTACTAAAAGCGCCATTCTCGCTCAGGCTTTCTCGGGAATCGGCCCGGTTAATAACGCCATAAATAACCTTACGTATTTAATTATTACTGTCAGCGGAGCATATCTTATACTAGGCGGAATGGACATAACAATAGGAAAGGTATTTACATTTCTGCTGTATATGAGAAACTTTACCCGTCCGATTAATGAGTTAATGAATATCTTTAATTCTATACAAGCTGCATTGGCCGGTGTGGAAAGGGTATTTGAAGTTATGGATGAACCCAAAGAGAAAGATAGCGAGAGGGCTAAGGAAGTTCCGAATTTGCAGGGAGAAGTTATGCTGGTCGATGTCAATTTCTCCTATACGAAGGATAAGAAGATATTGAAAAATCTGAGTTTAAAAACAAAAAAGGGGCAGGTGATCGCTATAGTAGGACCTACAGGTTCAGGAAAAACAACTATTGTCAATTTGCTGACTAAATTCTATGATATAGACAGCGGCAGGATACTTATCGATGGTGAAAATATAGACAACATAAAACGGAGTAGTTTAAGACGTACCATTTCAATCGTTTTGCAGGATACGTATCTTTTTTCTGAGAGTATACGAGAGAATATTCGATACGGCAGTTTATCCGCCAACGATGAACAGGTTGAACAAGCTGCGAAGCTTGCAAATGCCCATGGATTTATAAAGCAGTTGCCGGATGGTTATGATACGGTTCTGGAAGATAACGGCAGCAATCTATCGCATGGTCAGCGGCAGTTGTTGGCCATCGCGCGAGCCGTATTGGCACAGTCATCAATTCTTATTCTTGATGAGGCAACTTCATCCATAGATACACACACGGAAATGGCGATACAAAAAGCTCTGCTAAACCTAATGAAAGGTAAAACATCTTTTGTTATAGCGCATAGATTAAGCACAATAAAAAATGCGGACGAAATTCTTGCTATAAAGGACGGTCAAATAATTGAACGGGGAACCCATGCAAAATTGATAGAAAGCAAAGGTTTTTATGCCGACCTTTATAACAGTCAGTTTAATGGGGCTTAGGAATAGGAAAGACAGGGATATGATTGAGTATACATATTTTGGGCTCTGGTGAAAAAATGTTGTTGAAAAAGATGGTACATGAGAGAGGATTTAAGATAAACCACACGACAATAGTGATGTTGGTTCATCAATATGCGTCAACAAAAATGAGAAGGTTAGAAAATATTTTAAGCCAAATAATCTATGGAGAATGGATAAAACATACCTAAAATTACATATTATACAGAGCGGTAAATTTTCAAGATAACATTATAGAATTCTATGGAGCGGAATATTATGATAAAGATGCCGATGCCGATGCCGATGCCGATGCCGTATAGAATTAAAAAAAGGTAAAACCAAATTGGGCTCAAGTCAATTAGTACACCGGCCAAGGTTTTTTCATAATTGTATTCAGGCAATAAATACGCTGATTTTAAAAGGAGTTCTTGATGAAGAAAAAGTGTTTAAGTTTAAATATGATTTTGAATCCGTATTCACACCGATTGTGTTACTTAAAGCATTGCATCAATAAAAAGCACTTGAAGGTGTGGCGATACAAGAGTTCCTTAATATCAGTTAGTCGGTTGCCTGGTTAATCATTCTTACCCCTGGGTAAAGGGGTAAGAACCTTATCGCAAAACTCCAATTTCGCGTATTAGTATTATCTTTCTATCAAAACACATGTTGAGTGCGTGGCGTTGATAGAGCGAAAATAGCTTGATTTCAAAGGTTTCGCGAGGTTGGAAGCAAGTACATATGTGGGTATATGTTCGCCTAGACTTATGAAAATGGACGGATTATACGGGGAAGACCTGCAGCTCTGGTAAAAATTGTGGATATATTGGTTTTCAGTGTCTGTATTCAGCATTAGGGGCTATGGCATAAAACCATTAAACACAATATATGGTAAATGTTATCACAAATAATCTATATGTTTTATATAGGGCTATGCCCAAGGAGATGCAAGACGAATCGTGATCAATCTCGGAAAACTCGACATGGGGCATTAGAAGGCGGTTTGAGCAAGGTAAGCTGTATATCAACCATACTAAGTTTTTGGGCTATGACAAAGATAAAGACGGCAACCTTGTTATCAATGAAAAGCAAGCTAAAATTGCCAGGCGGATATATAAGGAGGTAGAGGGACCAATAGAATTGCAAGAGACCTGGAAAACGATGGCGTGCTAAATTGGCATGGTAAGGTGAAGTGGTATGAAGGCAGTATTCGAAAAATGCTTACCAATGAAAAATATAAAGGCGATGCTTTATTGCAGAAGACCTATGCTGTTGATTTCTTAGCAAAAAGCGGGCAGACAATACTGGCCAAGTGCCGCAGTATTATGTGGAAGATAGCCACCCAGCTATTATTGATAAAGATATGTGGAAAGCGGTACACCTTGAGATGGAGCGCAGGCGGAATTTCGCGTTAGAGTATGGCATTCAGAAGCTTGAGTATGCGACAATCAGTAACTCCTTTGCAGGCAGAGTCATCTGTGGTTCTTGCGGCCAGATTTTCGGCAGGAAGGTTTGGAACTCCACCGACGAAAGGCTTAGAAGGATTATGGCGGTGTAACGGTATGTATCCGGCTAAAGGCAAAAAGGGCTGTGAAAGCAAGCATATTGACGATTTTGTGTTGTACTAAGCGGTGGTAAATACGTTTAATGCTCTGTTGGAAAACAAGGAGTATTTCCTGAATAAATAGCGCGAGGGCTTAGAAAGAGAGAGTATATTGAAACAATATAAATCTTGGCAGTTTATTGAGATGCTAGAGAAAGCCAAGCCTATGAAGGAGTTTTACCTAGTTATTTATTCTGCTATGGTGGAGAAGATGACGATACAGAGTAGCAAACAATTGGTTATAAGTTTACTGGACGGCACAAATATTGAGTGTGAAATGGAATAGCGATAGAAGATGAGCAGCCGGTTTGGGTGGCTAGAAATCACCTTGACCGGCTCAGTTAAGTAGCGGCATCTGTCAGCTGGTTAATCTGTATTAAGCATGTGCTGACACAGTCCCCAGGATTGATTCTAAATCCTTATCAGCCGTGGAAACAAGCTTGATTTTGAATTTCTCTACTAAAGTTTGCAATACGTTGGGAGAGAAGAAAGCCGGGAGGGTCGGGCCAATATAGATGTTGCGGATATCAAGGGACAGTAGTGTGAGCAGTATGGCAACCGCTTTCTGTTCGTACCAGGACAGCACTAAAGTTAATGGCAGTTCATTTACGCCGCACTTGAAAGCGTCAGCCAAGGCAACCGCGATGCGAATGGCGGAAAAGGAGTCGTTGCACTGTCCCACGTCCAGTAGGCGGGGAAAACCGGCCAGCGTTCCATAGTCTTTGTAATTGAAGCGGAATTTGCCGCAGGCTAAGGTGAGCATCAACGTGTTGTGGGGAGTTTTATCGGCGAATTCAGTGTAGTAGTTTCTGCCCGGACGAGCGCCGTCACAACCGCCGATCAAAAAAAAGTGTTTGATTTGCCCGGATTTTACAGCCTCTACAATCGCCCCTGCGTGGCTTAGCACTGCGTTATGACCAAAGCCAACGGTTATCTTTCGTTCGGGTTCGTCCTCTTTGAATCCACCCAGTTCTAAAGCCTTGTTGATTACTGGCGTGAAGTCTTTGCGGCTATTGTGCTCTTCGATATACGGCATACCCGGAAAACCGACAATGCTTGTCGCGAATATCCTGTCGCGATAACTGTCGCGGGGTGGCATCAAACAGTTTGTTGTCATGAGGACGCAGCCCGGAAGATTGTCGAATTCGTCCTGCTGATGCTGCCAGGCGGTGCCGAAGTTGCCGATGAGGTGTTTGTGCTTTTTCAGTTCAGGATAGCCGTGTCCCGGAATCATTTCCCCGTGGGTATAGATATTGATGCCCTTGCCCTCAGTTTGCTCTAACAACTGTTTGAGGTCTTTCATGTCGTGACCGGAGATGACGATGAACGGTCCGGCCTTTTTTGATATGAGTATTTCCGTCGGTTCCGGGTTGCCATAGGCGTTTGTATTAGCGGCATCGAGCATTTCCATACATTTAAGATTTGTTTTGCCGAGTTCCAGGCATAGTCCCAGCCATTCTGGGACGCCCAACGATTCGTTGAGCGTGGCGGCCAATCCTTTAAAGAAGAAATTCCCCACTTCCTCATCCTTTTTCCCGAGAAACAGAGAATGATGGGCATAGGCAGCCATTCCTTTAAAACCATAAGTCAGTGTTTCTCGCAGTGAGCGAATATCCATGTCCATGTTTGGATCAGCCATAATTCCTAAATTGGGAGCGTCCCGCAACATTTCTTCCTTGGAAGACGGAGCCATATAGTCTGCTCCAAGAGGCGCGGATTTCGCCTTATCGCCCAATTTTTCTTTAAGCTGGGACTTTATTTTATTGGCTTCCTGTACGTATTTAACAAAACGATCCGGATCGAAGCTGACATTGGTAAGGGTAGCAAACATGGCGTCCATGATGAACTTGTAAGTGGGAGTATCGATCTTTTCGCCGGACTGAATGAGTTGCCAGCCGTAATGACCGATTCCTCTCAGTGAATGGATGAGAACGTCCTGAAGACCGGCGACTTCAGGATTCTTGCCGCAGACGCCCATCTTTACGCAGCCCTTACCTCCGGCAGTTTGCTCGCATTGATAACAAAACATTGCGTTATCCATATGGTGGGTATTCCTCCTCGAATGTGCAATTTCTTTGTTGCTATTATGTTACGAAGAGGGGGGCCTTCATACGGTGCGTTAAACAAAAATCGGAAGATGGTGATTCTTTAGTCTGTTTGTGGTTAATACATATAGCCGTACATCGAACATGGTACGACTGTTCGCGTCTCTCGTCAGTATGCAAAAAGGAAAAACAAGCCTACTTGTCTAGCTTTTTGGTTGACAAGTAGGTTTGATAATTTAAGCTCCCTTTTGTGTGATTTAGGGCACAGTAATATTAACTAAAAATGGGTACTATAGAATAAGAAAGTTGCTAATAAGTTGTAAGGGGGGAAATATGGTTTTCGGAAGGTGGCCGACCGACTGACTGGCAATGCAACAAACAGGCATGAGATTTATAATGGTTAATGTAAAAATATAATTTAAGCACAAATTTAAGGAAGGGTGAGATGAATGGAAAAAAGTTTTATTAAAAATATTGAATTCAGTAAGGCCATGGAATTAGCCGATCTGATCGAATATCAGCAGGGGAAGGTCGTAAGTGTAACTTTTGCGCAAAATGATGTTGTCAGTATCACGCAGTTTGCGTTTGCCAAAGGTGAAGGAATTAGTACTCATGCGGCATCCGGTGACGCTATGGTTTATATTTTAGACGGGATGGCAGAAATAACCATAGGAGAGAATAAATTGAATGCAGTAAAAGGACAGATCGTCGTAATGCCTGCTAATATTCCCCACGGCCTAGAGGCAATAGATAACTTTAAAATGCTGCTTGTGGTTGTTAGAAAGTGATTTATAGGCAACGAATAAAGTAGTTAATTGTGATACAGCTTTAAAATAGACACCGCAAACCCCTGTGCGGTGTTGAGTTTGCGTGTTGAAATACAGAAAAGCACTAATGAGGGTGCTTTTCTGTATTTTTTAGATATTGAGATGATTCAATTTCCCAACTGTGACTAACCTATTAGCAGATGAAATTACGCTTTATGCACCGGTTTTATGGGAAGGAAAGGGCGTGTAATTGAGCTTGGAGAGGATGACCGGGTTATGGTTTCTTTCCTACTGCAGCAAGATATATGACAAACTCTTCGTCTTCATCTAGGCCTAACAGTTGGTCAACGAGTGATTGATCATATATTCCTATTGCACAAGTCCCAGCGTCTATAGATTCGCTGGCCAAATACAAGTTCTGGCATACATGACCAATATCGATTAAAATCTTTTTATGTGCGGTAATATCATATTTCCATTCCGATCGATAAGGGGTTGTACTCCAAAGAAATAAGACCGCTGCTTTATTGGCAAAATGGGGTACAAATGGTTGGTCCAGAGTGATATTGTCTATCTTATTCTCTAGTTCATCCAGTTCAAACATAAATAAAAGCTTATGCTCCACTGGGAGGTATCGGTATATTCCTTTTTGGATATTCTCCACATTTCTAATCAACAGGTAGCTTTCAAAGGAATGGGTTGCGCCGCTGCAAGGAACAGTTCTGAACGTGAGCCCGGCTTTATTCGTGTCGGTAATACCTTGGGTTGCCCACAGGAGATAAGATAAATCGTCAATGCTTATGGGTTGATCACTATAAAATCTTGTACTTCTTCGTTCTTTTATGCAAGTATAGATATTTTTATTTGTCAGGGTACTTTCGTTTACCATTGGGAGATTAACTAATTTTGAATTGATATCGTAGGGCTTCACCTTTGCCGGTTGAGGAACTCCTTTCTTCGAATCAGTTGTAATTTTCTTAAATTCTGCAAAATTCGACTTTAAGAATTTTCTGTGTTGATAATATTTATTCATTAGGCGAATTGTCAAGCTAAGCGGAACAGGCAGCCGCAAAAATTTCGAATGGAGTCTTCCAGCCTAGTCTTTTACGAGGACGATTGTTAAGAAGCCAAACTGCCTGAAGAACATCTGCGTTAGAAATATCCATCAAGCTAGTGTTCTTGGGAAAGAATTGTCGTAGTAATCCGTTAGTATGTTCATTGATTGGACGCTCCCATGGACTGTGGGGATGTGCAAAATATGTCTTAGTTTTAAGCACTTCCTCAATTTCAGCAAAACGAGCAAATTCTTTGCCGTTGTCCAGAGTGATGGTATGACAAGGAAGCTTGCTTAAAACAGATGTCATTGCAGTTAGTACCGTATCAGCCTGACGATCATCCATCTTACAGGCAACCAAAAAGGAAGTAGTTCTATCAACCAACGTTAACAGGTGACCACTGCCACGAGTGCCGCATACAGTATCGCCTTCCCAGTCACCGATCCGCTCTCGTTTGGCAACAATTTCGGGTCTCACTTCGATTGAAGTAGTAGCTGTAAATTTGCCACGACGTTCATCTTTGCCATGAGATTTGCGACCTTGGCGCAATTTTGGAATAAGCATTTTCGGCAGCAAACCATCCTGTAGAGCCCGATATACTGTAGAAATGGAAATGGGTAAGTTCAGTCGGCCAATGATTTGCTCAGGAGACCAATACTGTTCAAGTCCTTGGATAAGCCTCTCTTGAAGCCTCGGATTCAAGGCTTTTCTAGTAGGATGACACGCTTCACGAACGGTCTGGTAGCGGGCTTGTGCACTATGAGCCTTATACGCTTGTTCCGATACATTATTGCGCTTCAATTCACGATTAATCGTGGATGGCGCACGGTTTAACTGTCGGGCAATATATCGTTGATTTCTACCTTCTTCTAACATAACTCTTACTTCTTCACGCTCAACTATGGTAAGATGGAAATAGCTCATTGTTTGGATTCCTTCCGCTTATTGTGGTTGCTAGCACTTCCATTATAACGGATGCCTAAACAATGAGTTTTTTCTTTGTTTTACTTAGTGTTGCACTTAGATTTTAAATTCGCCGGGCATAAAATTATTCAGCATACTGTACGTTATACTGAACTATCTTCAAACAGGTTTAAAAATGTCTGGAGATATTAACCAATTTGGGGATTTTTGTGGGTTTCGGCTTACTATCCCTGTTTGAAACCCATTTAATGCAATTCTTATTAGAATCTGTGCCATTTCCTTTGGTGGAATTGATGCATCACTTTCAAACCATTGTTTAATAATTCCTAAAAACCCGAATATTATATAGGCATAGAAATACTCACTAAATGCTACATTACTATTTTTCCCGTCGATTTTATTCTGCTTTTTGTAAAATTCATTTTCAATCACGGTTTTTGTTCTTTCTAAAAATGAAATACCTCCATTGGGTCCCATTAATGCCTTGCAAAAATTTAAATTATTTCTAAACCATTCAAATAGTTCAACTAAAGGAGGATATGGTTTATTTTTTGAATCATACTCAATAAATACTGAATGGTCAATTTTTCTTAAAATTTCACTCATTTCCTGAAGCATTTCAATTTGGCTCTGTTCAAGTAAGTCAAATATGTCACGATAGTGTAAATAAAAAGTACCGCGATTCAGATCGGCTTTTTTTGTTAAATCTTTAACGGTAATATTATCCAAAGACTTTTCATTCATTAATTCAACAAGGGTATTTCGCAACAATTTTTTAGTTTTCCTAATTCTTCTGTCTGTAATCTGTTTATCCATACTTATATATATCCTTTCAAAAAATATAATAATGAACATTTTTTGTTATTCTGTTTGATATAAAACACAAATCAGATTATTGACTAGTGTATTTTTTGATTACCAACATTATAATAAATGTAAGATGAAATATCAACAAGGTGTTTATTTATAATCACCGTGAGTTAATTTGTTTCTGAGTATATACTTGCCAGGAAATGATATCTAAAAAATTAAAAAAACAGTAAAAGGGGTGTTTTTATGCCAAAGAAAAATTTAATGATAAATAGCGGTATCCCTCTTTTTGTAAACTACAAGGAAGATTTGCCTGCAAAGCCCAAAGCCACTGCAGATTCCTGGTATGTCATCTGCAACTTTGAATCTGAGGGTAAGCAGGTTGGTTTCGAGTGGCATCAAATGTTTATGGGCTCTGGTACAATTCAAGTCAATAATACAGAGTTTCTATTAATGGAAGGTACTGAAAAGGTTTGGATAGACAATGCAAAAACAGGATCGACTTCTGAAATTCACGGAGCATCAGATAAAGAATTAAATGTCTATTCAGAGTATGGAAGTCTTCATGGTGATTACAAAAAAATGACATTAGAGCTTGAAGTAGAGAATGGAAGTGTTGACGTAATTTTAACGCCAAGAGAAAACAATGTACTTTATAATGGAACAACGGGTCTTCTTGATTTGTTAAATACCGACTCTTACCAATTTTCTTTCCCCAATATGGATGTTGAAGGGACCGTTACGATTAGAGGAAAAGAATATAGGATTAATCATGCAACCGCATGGTTTGATAGGCAATGGGGTTTTCGCTCGGTGGAAGGTCTTCTTGCAAAATCATTAGACAAGAGTTTAAAACCAGCATGGATGTGGCTCGGTATGACCCTTAATGATGATGCAAGCGGGGCCATTTCATTATGGGATACTTATTCAGGTGGAAAGAAAAATACTTTTGCTACCATCTTGAATAGAAATGGTACCCAAATAAATGTTACTGCGGATATAACGTATGATCGTATTTGGACAAGCAGCCGTACGGGCAATCAATATCCTGCCAACATTCATATTTCCATCCCTGCGGAGAATCTTGATATAACATTGACAGCTTTACTGGATGAGCCGGAATTTGTTCACAAAGGAGGAATGACTCAGGGATGCCAAAGCCTTTGCGCAGTGACTGGTTCATACAAAGGCTGCCCTATCAATCGGTATGTCATTCTGGAAATGATCGGGGATATCTGTGGTGAATAAACCGTTAAATATAAGTAGACCTGAATTTTGAAGTGCCCCCTTTAAGGGCAATGTCATTAAGTTAAGCAAAATAGAACGTTTACATCGATAAAAGTAGATGTAAACGTTCTATTTTTATATTTGCTAGTCATATAAAAAAGACTTGACAAATAGTCTAAAATTTGCGGCTCTGCCCTTGAAATATAAGGATTCGAGGGAGGAACGCATATGAAACCAACTGAAGTAAAAGACATACTTTTACACATAATAAGTACTATATCAGATGATCCATCTGATTTTTTGCAAAATCCATCAAAGGACTTTACAAGGAATGGAAAACTATCATTTGAAACAATCATTAAAATGATGATTGGCATGGGTGGAAATAGCTTATGTAAAGAAATATATGATTGGTTCAATTACGCAGAAGATACCGCATCTGTTTCTGCCTTTGTTCAGCAAAGGAATAAAATTTCATCTAAAGCTATGGAATATATTTTTAGAGAAATGGTTAAACAATGTGACGAGCAGATTTTATTAAAAGGATATCGTCTTCTTGCTGTAGATGGATCTGATATAAGATTACCTAAAAATAAAAATGACGATAATACTAAAGGATATAATTTTCTTCATCTTGATGCTATGTATGATTTGAATCAACATACTTATGTTGATTCTTCAATACAAAGTAAAAAGGGTATGAATGAACATAAGGCTCTGGTATCAATGATTGAAAAATCTGAAGCAACTGGAAGTGTTATTGTTATAGCTGATAGAGGATACGAATCTTTTAATAATATTGCTCATTTTCAAGAAAAGAATTGGAATTATATTATACGTTCGAAAGAATCCTACGGTATTAAATATGAAAATCCTGATAGATATCGTTGGATTCAACCTCATACAACGTTTGATTACTTACTGCCTAGAGAAAACAAGATGTATGATTTAAAATTTCAGATACCACTTATGAAACTTTATTCACAAATTTACCTTTGAATGAATTTCTTGCTGAAGTTTTGAAAGAATTATATAAAATGCGATGGGGTATCGAAACTTCATTCAAAGAATTAAAATATGATGTTGGATTAGCCAGCCTTCATAGTAAAAAGCAAGATTTTGTACTTCAAGAAATTTTTCCAAGTTAATTATGTACAATTCTGCAGCTTTAATATCTTATCAAGTAGAACATCCAAAAGATAAAAGAAACAATTTCGATAAAGCGATACATTTTTGTTATCAGTATTTCAAGGGCAAAATTTCCGAAATAATTCTTTCGAAAATTGTTCAAAAATTTATGTCTCCAATACGTCCTGGCAGAGTATTTGAAAGATATCAAAATATTAAAAAGGCTGTCGGGTTTACATATAGAATTTCTTAACAACAACTCTTCATATCTGCATGTTGTACAGAGGGCTTATAACGTCATCTGCTTTTGGTATGTTTAAATCATAAAAATGGTGAACACTTATCATAGCGTTCACCATTTTTTGATGCATTAACCTGCTCTTAACTACTTAACTTAATGACATTGCCTGTCAAGTAGACAGGTAAAAAAACAAAATTTTGGAATTGTCAAGAAAAACTAGACACGGAGTTAAGTAAAATTCATGAATTTTACTCCTCAAATTGGGCAGGGGAAAGATACCCTTAAGATGAGTACATTCTTTTTGTGTTGTAATATAGTTCAATATACTTAAAGATTTCATGCTGAGCTTGTTCAGGTGTTTCGAAATGAGCATCCTGAATAAGCTCTCTTTTTATTGTTCTATAGAATGATTCCATCAAAGGAATTATCATAAGGATTCCCTTTTCTACTGACACTGGACACCGCTCCATGGCTACGTGATAATGTTTGAAAATTACCACTAGTAAACTGAGAAACTTGATCTGTATGAACGACAAGACCTTCTTTTGGATGTTCTCTACCATAAGCCTGCATAAATG
>Ga0316602_10000529_pt1 | contig 18324 bp, 15 predicted proteins | sample OWC_soil_day10_C_FD_203103 | JGI IMG/M metagenome (GOLD analysis project Ga0316602, IMG submission 203103) | Wetland soil microbial communities from Old Woman Creek delta, Ohio, United States - OWC_soil_day10_CT | ecosystem: Environmental > Terrestrial > Soil > Wetlands | place: USA: Ohio... | reverse complement strand
AGCAGCGGTTTCGGACAATTATCGGTAAGAGGCCGCATTCTTTCGCCGCGCCCGGCGGCGAACAACATTGCTTTCATGGGATTAAATTAAGGTAATGTTTGTATGGATCGCGTGCGTTTTTCTGTGGATGCCTCATGTCAGAAGGTGTAGCCCACTTGGGGTTTCTTGTCCTCCAATTCATCCAGCAGACGCTCCAGCGGCTTCAGTTCCTTGTAACGCCTTGCTGTCTTGCGCGCATACTCCATCACCAGCGGCAAGTCATTTAGATAGCCGTGTTTCCCATCGCGATGGCTCAGCCTGGCAAAAATGCCCAGGACTTTCAGGTGGCGTTGCAATCCCATGAACTCGAAGTCGCGGTAAAACGCATCGATGTCCGGATTAACAGGCAATCCCGCCCGCTTGGCGCCTTCCCAGTAGCGGATCACCCAATCCAGCACCATTTCTTCATCCCACTCGACGTAAGCATCCCGGAGCAACGACACCAAATCATACGTGATCGGCCCGTACACCGCATCCTGAAAATCCAGGACGCCCGGATTTCCCTGTCCCATGACCATGAGATTTCTGGAATGGTAGTCCCGGTGGACGTAGACCTGCGGTTGCGCCAGGTTATTGGCCAGCAGCACATCGAACACGGCCTTGAGATCCGCAGATTGCTTGTCCGTCAGCGTCGCGTTCACGTGTTTGCCGACAAACCATTCCGGGAACAGCATCATTTCACGCAACAGCATTGCCCGGTCGTACTCGGGGAAAACGCCCGGCCTGCTTTGCTGCTGAATCTGCAGCAGGGCGCCGATTGCATCCATGTAGAGCTTGTGTGCAGTATCGTTGCCGAGCTGGTGCATATAGGTTGTCGAACCGAGGTCGGATAGAAGGAGGAAGCCATTCTCGACGTCCTGCTCGATGATGTGAGGAACGGAAACACCCGCCTGCCGAAAGACCTCGGCGGCATGAATGAACGGCTGCACATTTTCATGCTCAGGCGGTGCATCCATGACAATATAGCTGGTGTCATCGGCGTCGACGCGAAAATAGCGGCGGAAGCTGGCATCGGAAGAAGCCGGCCTGATAGAATCCGGTTTCGTAGAAATCGAGGTCAGCCCGGATAGCCATTCCTGCAAGCTCGAAAGACGTGTATCAGATTTTGATTCGGTTGATTCCGGATTGTTTAACTGGATCATGGATAAAACTGTTAAATACGTTGAACGGCAAATAGTTCCCCTATAATAAGTGATTCTTAAAAAAAATTCGCCGCATCCAGCGATCAAACCTTTCATGAGCCGCCTTTCCGACATACTTTCGCCTTTTCAGGCATTGCGCCCGTTTGTCGTGTTGGCCCTTACGCTGGTATTACCAATTGACGGGAACGCACAGACCAAGGACAAAAGCCAATACAGCAAGGCGACCGGTCAGGTTGCCCGCACCCCGAAGGTTGACGAGAGCGACTTGCCGGTGACGATCGAAGCGGAAGAAATGACCGGCAGGCCGGACCGCGAGGTCAACCTGGACAATAATGTGGAAATCGTGCGCGGACAAACGACGCTCACGAGCGACAGAGCCATCTTCCGCCAGGAGGAAAACGAGGTGGAGGCCTTCGGCAATGTGCGTATAGAACGTTTTGGCGATGTTTATATTGGCGATGCGGCCGAAATGAACCTGGATACCAGCGTCGGGACCGTTTACAACGCTGAGTACCGGCTCGCACAGTCAAAGGCGCAAGGAAAAGCGGAGCGCTTCAACACACTGAGCGAAGACCGGTCGCGGATCGTCAACGGGACATACAGCACCTGCGAAGGGGCCGAACCGGACTGGTACCTGAAATCAAAATCGCTGGACATCGACGCCGCCACCAATACCGGCCTCGCGAAGGACTCCGTCGTGTATTTCAAGGATGTACCGATCCTCCCGCTTCCGGTCATGTCCTTCCCGACTTCCGGCGACCGCAAATCCGGCGTATTGCCGCCGACAATCGGCATGACATCCAAGAACGGGCTGGAAGTCATAGTGCCTTATTACTTCAATCTGGCGCCGGACTATGACCTGACCGTATATCCAAAGCTGATTTCGCGACGCGGATTGCAGCTGGGCCTGGACGGACGCTACCTGGAGAGAACCTTTTCGGGCGAAACCAAGATCGAGGTCCTTCCCAACGATATCGAGAGAGGCACCACTCGCTACTCCATTACGTCGGTGCACACGCATAACTTTGCGCCAGAATGGACCTATTCATGGAATTTCAATCAGGCTTCGGATCGGAACTATCCTGACGACTTCGGCAATTCCATTGCGACCAGTTCGCAACGCCTGCTTACACGGGAAGCCAACCTGACCTACAGCAACGATACATTCGGGTCGACGAACTTGCGGGTGAGTGATTACCAGCTCCTGCAGGATCTGGCTTCGCCCATTACTCGCCCTCACTCCCGTCTACCTCAGCTCACCTATCATGTCGACCGAACGGACGTCAGCGGATTCGACTGGGCCTTCGATGCCGATGCAACGCGCTTCTCGCTTCCGGATTCCGATCTGTTTGCCAGATCGGCAAGCGATCTCTCTCGCGCAACAGGCAATCGCCTTGTCATGAAGCAGCAGATCTCATATCCGATCCAGACGCAGGGCTACTTCATCAAGCCGAAATTCCAGATGAACGAAACGAAATACGAGCTCGATTATTTCGAGCCCAATGGCACGCCCGTAACATCGCTTAGCCGCGTTGTGCCGACATTCTCGCTCGACAGCGGACTAGTGTACGAAAGGGATTCGTCGTTCATGGGGGCACCGATGACGCAAACGCTGGAGCCGCGCCTGTTCTATGTCTATACCCCCTATCGCGACCAAAGCAACTTTCCGAATTTCGATTCGGCCGAGACCACGTTTGGCTATGCACAGCTCTTCAGTGAAAACCGTTTCTCGGGCTCGGACCGGATCGCGGATGCGAATCACCTGACAGCTGCGCTGACTTCACGCTACATCGAACCGTCAGGAGCGGAACGTATGCGCTTCATGATTGGTGAGCGCTTTTATTTTCATGATCAGCAGGTTGGCCTCGATGGCAACCTGACTACATCCAATAACCGGCGGTCCGACCTGCTTCTCTCCGTCGGCGGTCGCTTGACACGCACGGTCACAATCGATTCGCTGGTCCAATACAACCTCGATTCACAGCGTACCTACAGCGCAAACTATTCCGTCCAATGGAAGCCGTTGCCAAAGCATGTGTTCAATGCCGGATACCGGTATACGAGAAATACGCTTGAAAACTCCACCGATCCGCTCGGCAACGGCCTTGAACAACTCGCGTTTTCGGGGCAATGGCCTCTCGGAGGAAACTGGTATCTGGTCGGACAGTGGAATTATTCCTTGCCGCAGAGCAAGGCCGTCGAAAACCTTGTTGGTTTCGAATACAATGCCGGCTGCTGGATCTGGCGCATGGCAACTCAACGCTATCTGACCTCATCCGTTGAAAGCACCACGGCTCTCTTCTTCCAACTGCAGTTGAATGGCTTGTCACGCATCGGCACCGATCCGATGCAGGCATTGCGCAAGACGATCCCCGGCTACGAGCCCCTGATCGATACGGAGAGCCAGGCCACATCCTCAACCCAACTGGGCGTTTCGAGCAATTCCGATTCTCCCGTTCCTGTTTCCCAATGATTGATTTTCATCCCATGATCTCACTCACTATCTCCGCCAAACGATTCGCTGCTGCCGCACTGGCGGGCCTGATCGGCTTTTGCGTGATTCCGGCCACGGCGCAGACGGCGGCTCAGCACGCACCCCGTCAAGTGGATGCCGTACACGTCGACGGGATCATTGCAGTTGTTAACAATGAAGTCATCACGCGCAATGAACTTCGCGACCGCCTGATCCTGATCGAAAAACGGCTGAAGAGTCAAGGAATCGCCTTGCCGCCGCGCGCTCAGCTGATGAAGCAGTTGCTTGAGCGCATGGTCGTGGAACGCGCCCAGATCCAGATGGCCAAGGAAGCTGGTATCCGCGTCGATGATCGCATGCTCGACCGCGCCATCACCCGCATGGCCGAGACGAACAAACTCAACCTGACGGACTTCCGCAAGGGCCTTGAGCGAGATGGCATATCCTATGCCCGTTTCCGCGAAGAGATCCGCAATGAGATCATCATGCAGCGCCTGAAGGAAAAGGAAGTCATCAACAAAATCCAGGTTTCCGACTCTGAAGTCGACAACTATCTTGCATCGAGCGGACAATCGGGCGAGGTATCGGAAGAAATCCGGCTGGCGCATATCCTGGTTCGCATCCCCGAAAACGCCACTCCGGAACAGATCGCCGCGCGTAAGGCTCGTGCTGAAGAAGCGTTGAAAACCATACTGGCCGGCGGCGACTTTCAACAGAGCGCTGCCATGTATTCCGACTCGGATGAGGCGCTGAAAGGCGGCGACCTGGGCTGGCGCTCCAAAGATCATCTTCCGCAGCTTTTCAGCGACGGCGTCAAGGACATCAAAGTAGGGGGTGTTTCAGACATTCTCAAGAGTGCCAACGGCTTTCATATCCTGAAAGTGCTGGACAGGCGCCAGCCCAGCTCATCCTCGCCGGGTGCAGCCGCAGTCCAGCAGACGCATGCGAGGCATATCCTGATCAGGGTCGATCAGATCGTTACTGCTGACGATGCGAAAAGGAAACTCCTCGAGCTGAAGCAAAGACTGGACAACAAGGCTGCCAAGTTCGAAGATCTGGCCCGCCTGTTCTCCAATGACGGATCCGCCAACAAGGGCGGCGATCTGGGCTGGATATACCCGGGTGATACCGTTCCCGAGTTCGAACGCGCCATGAATGCGCTGAAACCCGGTGAGATCAGCGAACCTGTCGAGTCCCAGTTCGGATTTCACCTGATCCAGGTCCTGGAACGTAAAACCGATAATCTTTCTCAAGAGCGGCAACGCATGGTCGCGCGGCAAGCTGTGCGCGAACGCCGGATAGAAGAAGCGACCGAGGACTGGCTGCGGCAGGTGAGGGATAGCGCCTACGTCGAATATCGTTTCGAAGACCGTTGATGCCATCTGAAATGAGCAGTTCCTTGCTGCCGGCAATTGCCATCACGACTGGCGAACCTGCCGGCATCGGCCCCGAGATATCAGTCCAGTCAGCCTGGGAATTGCGCCATGAATTGCACCCTGTCCTGATTGGCGACAGCGACCTGCTGCAATCTGTCGCAGATAATCTCGATAAGGGCATCACGCTTTTCCCGGCCAGCCTGGCAAGGCTTCACGAGCATTCGACCGAAGGGGGGATCGCCGTCATCGACTGTCCCTTGGCTTTTCCTGCCGTCCCTGGGCGGCTGGATCCCCGGAATGGGAAATACGTCCTGAATACACTCGATGTCGCCATCGATGGCGCCCTAAAGGGCCATTTCGATGCGATCGTGACGGCACCCGTTCAGAAGAGCACGATCAATGACGCCGGGTTCAGTTTCACCGGCCACACGGAGTACCTCGCCGAGAAAACAGGTACCGATCTGGTTGTCATGATGCTCGTCGGAAGAACCGGCCCATCCAGCGACGCCCTGCAGATGCGCGTTGCGCTGGCGACCACACACTTGGCGTTGAAGGATGTTCCGGCAGCCATTACCCAAGACAGCCTGTCGAAAGTATTGGCGATCATTGATGGCGACCTTCAGCGCAAATTCGGCATCCAGCACCCGCGCATTCTTGCAACCGGGCTCAATCCGCACGCGGGGGAAGGAGGCTATCTTGGCCGCGAAGAAATCGACGTCATCGAGCCGGCAATCGCAGCAGCTCGCCGGAGCGGCATCGACGTCACCGGTCCCTATCCAGCCGATACACTGTTTCAGCCGCGCTTTCTGGAGCGTGCCGATTGCATCCTGGCGATGTACCACGATCAGGGACTGCCCGTTCTCAAATACGCGACCTTCGGCCGCGGCGTCAACGTCACGCTGGGCCTGCCCATAATCCGGGCATCCGTTGATCATGGCACGGCACTCGACATAGCCGGCAAAGGATATGGTCTTGCCGAGCAGGGCAGCATGCGGGAAGCATTGCATCTCGCAGCGCACATGGCCGCCAGTTCATCCCGCATCAGTCAATCCAAGATTTCGGGCAAGCCATGAAACATGTTCCACGCAAGCGATTCGGCCAGAACTTCCTGACGGATTCGTCCGTTCTCGATCAGATCATTTCGTCGATTGCTCCGCAGCCGGACGATGCCATGGTCGAAATCGGACCAGGCCTCGGTGCCATGACGCGTCTGCTTCTTCAGCGCCTGAATCGTCTCCATGTTGTCGAGCTTGACCGTGACCTGGTTGCCAGGCTCGAGAAATCCTTTTCTCCTGACCGACTCGTGATTCATCAGGGCGACGCCCTTCAATTCGACTTCCGGCAAATACCGAGACAACAGGCACAGAAGCTTCGAATCGTCGGCAACCTGCCCTATAACATTTCCACTCCGCTCCTTTTTCACCTGGCGAAATTCGCGTCGGATGTGCGCGATCAGCACTTCATGCTGCAAAAGGAAGTCGTCGAGAGGATGGTTGCCGAACCCGGCGGCAAAGCATATGGCCGGCTATCGGTCATGCTGCAATGGCACTACCGGATGGATCTGCTCTTTGTCGTTCCTCCGACCGCTTTCGATCCGCCCCCAAAGGTCGAGTCAGCCATCGTCAGGATGGTTCCCCTTGAGAATCCGCAGGCCTGCGATCCGGACAGGCTTGAACGGGTGGTCACCAAAGCGTTCTCGCAAAGGCGGAAGGTGCTGCGTAATTGCCTCGCCCCCCTCTTTACCGAAAACGATCTGATCGACTTGGACATCGATCCGCAGGCACGCCCCGAAACGATTCCACTGGAAAGCTACGTTGCTCTGGCCAACCGGCTGGAGTGACCCTTGCTCTCTTTCAGCCGCGATACTCTTCTATATTGAACACGCCGCTGTGCGAATCCGACAGGATGGCTTCGACGGCCGGATGCCGGATTTTCAGTTCGGTCGAGATGGCGTAATACTGCTCCCGTACCTGCTCGATCTTGCCGACAGGGACGGCATTGAACTGTTCCCAAATATCGGCCTTCAGAGCAGAAGGAGCGGGAAACATGCCAAGCCCGTTGCGCCCGAATGTCTTCAGCAGAGCGCTATCCTCGAACTCGCCGACCACATCCGGCCTGAGATTATTATTCTCCAACCATTGGTCGAGTCTTCCGCGAATGGCATTGTTCCTCGTCGGCAAAAGCAGGGGAGCGCCATTGAGACTGTTTGGAAAGTTCTTGCTGTATCGGGCGGCCAGCTCTTTCGATCCGAAAAGCAGTGTCTGGCAATCTCCCAAAGGATGGCTGGAGACCCGCAGGCTTGTTCCGGCCAAGACGGGCCTGTCAGTCAACACGACATCCAGCTTATGCAGGGCCAGATCAGCAAGCAGCGACTCGAATTTACCGTCATAGCACTCCATCCTCACCCGTTTCGGCAAATGCATGGCTGGCTCAAGCAGGCGGAAAGCGATCAGCTTGGGCAGGGAATCGGACAACCCGACGGTCAGACGCATGCTACGGTCAGCATCATCCTCCGCCAGGGCTTCCTGCATTTGTTCGCCCAACAAAAATATCTGGTCTGCATATCCAAGCGCCAATCGACCCGCTTCGGTCAGGACCAGACGGCGACCTTGCGGAGAAAGCAGAGATTTGCCGATTGATTTTTCCAGCAGGGCCAATTGCATGCTGATTGTTTGCACCGCTACGCCAAGCCGCTCCGCCGCCCGTGTAACGCCGCCTTCTTTGGCAACAACCCAGAAGTAATACAAATGACGGAAATTCAGGCTCTTTGCGTTCATAGTTCTATTTTATTGAAGTAATCTTACTATTATCTTCTCTTTTTTATAAAGTTTGCGGCTATTATGATGAAGCCATTGGTGAGAAGAGGAGCTCGACATGACACCGACTATTATTGCTCAAGGCATCGAAGCCAGCGAGGCATTACGCGAATACATCGTGGAGCGGCTCGATTCGGCGCTTGATCGGGCACAAAGCAGTATTCACTATATTACCGTACGCCTGACCGACCTGAACGGAACCAAGGGTGGTCTCGACAAGCGTTGCCTGATCAACGTCAAGCTGCCGGGACGTCCGCATATCATCATTACCGAGATTGCTTCCGACATCAACAGCGCTGTCGACCGGGCTGCTTACCGTGCTTCGCTCGCAGTGGGAAGGGTCGTTTCGCGAGCCAAATCGATCTCGCGCGCCACCATGCCGCTTTACATGAAAAAATCGTTTTTAGCCATATGAGGAGAAACATGTCCACACGTTACAGGGCCTTTCGGTCGGAAGCATTGAGTGCGTCAACCATCACCACGGTGATGGACAGTTCAGCGCGGCGCGTCCTGCGCAACACGTACATGCTGCTGGCAATGTGCCTGGGTTTCAGCGCATTGACCGCCAGCCTGAGCGTCACGCTGCAGTTGCCCTACCCGGGAATCCTGCTGACTCTGATCGGATTCTACGGACTCTATTTCCTGATTATTAAAAACCGCAATAGCGGCGCGGGCGTCGCGCTATGCTTTGCCCTGACCGGATTCATGGGATATACGATAGGACCGCTCATCGGTCTTTACATGAACACGCCTAACGGCGGCCAGACCGTCGCAACGGCGCTGGGTGGAACGGCCCTTGTCTTCATCACCATGTCGGCATACGGCCTGGTCAGCAAGCGCGACCTGTCCTTCATGGGCAATATGCTGTTCATCGGGCTGATGGTCGCTTTCTTTGCCAGCCTGGCAGCCCTGTTCCTGCAAATTCCCGCTTTGCATCTGGCAGTCTCAGCCCTGTTCGTCCTGTTGTCGTCGTGCATGATCATGTTTGAAACCAACAATATCGTTCGCGGGGGCGAAACCAACTATATCCTGGCAACCGTAACCCTGTTCGTATCCATATACAACATATTCGTCAGCCTGCTCCAGATTCTCGGATTCGCGAACAGTTCCGATTAGTACCTGTCTATAACATTAACCTTCCGGCTTCAGTTCCCCTCTGCAACCAGCTAAAGCCGGAAGGGCCACGTCCAGCCCCATGCATGTTGCCGATCGAAGCGACCGGCAGGAAGTCTGGAATTTTTACAGAAGCACGACCGTACCGCTTCTTGTCTCGCCCATTCTAAAAGCGGTTGCTTCGTCTGCCGGCGCTTTCCCGGCAAAATAATCAACACCAGCATGCTGGCACCATAAGATCATGAAATCACGACTATCCTATTTCGTCGGCTCCATTATTTTTTCGGCCTTTGCAGGCATTACCGCTTATATGATTGGAGGCCCGAAAGCGGTCGTCACCGTCCTGTTCCTGACGGCACTCGAAACAGCGCTTTCTTTCGACAATGCCGTCGTCAACGCTGGCATTTTGAACAGTTGGGACGAAACGTGGCGGCGGCGGTTTCTGGTCTGGGGTGTTCCTGTCGCCGTTTTCGGAATGCGCCTGATTTTCCCCTTGGCGATAGTCGGCGCTGTCGCACAATTGAGCCCGGCCAATGCGCTGCATCTGGCCGTATACCAGCCGGACGAATATGCCCGCATCATGTCCTCCGCACATCATCAGATTGCTGCATTTGGCGGGACGTTCCTGATCATGGTGTTCTTCAGTTTCTTCGTCGCTCGCCACAAGACCGAGCACTGGTTTCAGTTCATCGAAAAACCGCTCACTCAACTGGGCAAGATGGAAGCGATCGAAGCCGCGCTCGCCCTGCTGGTTCTCATGGTGGCGTCGACAATGCTTCCGGCCGAGAAGCAAAGCGGGTTCATCGTCGCCGGCGTATGGGGTCTGATTACCTTTATTCTGACCAAAGGCTTGGCGGCACTGCTAAGCAGCAACGAGGAAAAAACGGCACAACATGTGGTTCAACAAGGGATCGGCGGCTTTCTCTACCTTGAACTGATTGACGCCAGTTTTTCGTTCGATGGAGTCATCGGCGCGTTCGCCATGACGAACAACCTTTTCATTATCGCTCTTGGGTTGGGCGCGGGCGCCATGTTCGTGCGCAGCTTCACCTTGCTGCTGGTCGACAGCCAGACCCTGACGCGCTACCGCTACCTGGAACACGGCGCCTTCTGGGCGATTGGCGCCCTGGCCGTCATGATGATGGCAGGCGTCAGCTTTCATATTCCGGAAGCTGTCACCGGCCTGCTCGGCGCGGTGCTGATCATCGCCTCTCTCGGCAGTTCAATTCTGGCAAACAGACGCTAGGGATTCCTTTTGCTGCCGTGCCTGATCCGGAAGATCAGAGGAAGAGCGTGCCGACCCACCAAGCAACGGCGCCGATAAAGGCGGATGCGGGAATCGTGAATATCCAGGCCCAGACGATGTTGCCGGCCACGCCCCAGCGCACGGCCGACATCTTCTTGGCCGAGCCGACGCCAACGATAGCCCCGGTAATCGTGTGCGTGGTGGAGACCGGAATACCGAGAATGGTGGCAATAAACAGGGTAATGGCGCCCCCCGTCTCTGCACAGAACCCGCCTACCGGCTTGAGCTTGGTGATCTTCTGCCCCATCGTCTTCACGATGCGCCAGCCGCCAAACAGCGTTCCAAGGCCTATTGCAGCATAGCAGGAAACCACCACCCACAAAGGAAGCGATTCATTCACACCGGAATAACCGCCGGCAATCAGCAGCATCCAAATGACGCCCATCGTTTTCTGTGCATCGTTGCCACCATGTCCAAGACTGTACATCGAAGCCGAAACCAGCTGCAGCCGTCGAAACCACCTGTCCACGTTTCGTGGCGGCGAGCGCACGAAAATCCAGGAAACGAGCAACATGATGAGCGATCCCAGGACAAAACCCAGGAGCGGAGAAATAACGATGAAAGCAATCGTCTTGATCAGGCCAGAGGCAATCAGTGAACCGCTGCCTGATTTGGCTATGGCAGAGCCGACAAGTCCGCCGATCAAGGCATGCGACGACGATGAGGGAATGCCGTAATACCAGGTAAAAAGATTCCAGGCAATCGCCCCCATCAGGGCGCCGAACACGACAAAATGATCCACGATGGCCGGGTCGACCGTCCCCTTTCCGACCGTCGTCGCCACATGCAGATGAAACACGAGAACGGCAATGCAGTTGAAGACGGCGGCCATGCCCACGGCAGTCTGCGGCTTGAGAACGCCTGTCGATACCACCGTCGCAATCGCATTTGCGGCATCGTGGAAGCCGTTCATGAAGTCGAACAGCAACGCCAGCGAGACGAGAAAGATGATGACGTAAATGCTGATTTGGTAGGTTTGCATGAACTATTTCACGTGAATGACAGTGTTCGAGCCGCTTTAGCGTGGAATGCGGCGCCCGAAACGGGTTTTCGATTGCGCCCGGATGCAGGCGTCAGCGCTCGAATCGTAATACATAGTGGGAACCAGGCAGGGGAAGAATAAACGCTCAGGCGTTCTCGACAACAATTCCTTCGATAATGTTGGCCACGTCTTCGCAACGGTCCGTCACGGACTCAAGGAAGTCGTAGATCGCTTTCAGCTTGATCAGGTTGCGAACGTCGGGCTCGTCACGGAAAAGCTTGGATACGGCCGCATGCATGACATGGTCGGCATCGGACTCGAGCCTGTCCACTTCCTCGCAGACTTCGATAATCTGCCGCGAGTTATTCATGTTGTGCAGCAGGCCAACCGCCTCCTTGACCTTTTCCGCACAGGCCAGCCCCAGCTCCGCCAAACGCGTCGCCTCGGGGGTAATCACCTGAATGTCGTACAGGGAAACGGTTTGCGCAGCATCTTCCATCAAGTCCAGTATGTCGTCCATGCTCGTGATCAGGCGGTGGATGTCTTCCCGGTCTATCGGCGTGATGAACGTCTTGTGCAGGACAGCGACTGTCATATAGGTTATCTTGTCCGCCTGTTTTTCGATGGATTCGATTTCATGCAGGCGCCGCTCCAGGTTATCGAAATGCGTCATCAGGGCAAGCAATTCCCTCGCTCCCTTGACGCAAAGCTCGGCATGCTGATTGAACAGGTCGAAAAACTTGCCCTCAGTGGGCATTAAACGTCCGAACATAACTGATTCCTATCTCTTATGGTGCCATGTCAAACCAGCATTGAGCCCGCCATCACTCTCCGCCGTAGAATGCCTGGCCTCCGATGTAGTTTTCAAATTTGGTAAATTGGCCAGCGAACGTAAGGCGTACGCTGCCAATCGGTCCATTACGTTGCTTGCCGATGATGATCTCGGCGGTGCCTTTGTCTTGCGAGTCGGGGTTGTAAACTTCGTCCCGATAGATAAAAAGGATCAGGTCGGCGTCCTGCTCGATGGCGCCCGATTCACGCAAATCGGACATAACGGGGCGCTTGTTCGGCCGCTGCTCCAGCGAACGGTTAAGCTGGGACAACGCGATGACCGGACAGTCCAATTCCTTGGCCAAGGCCTTGAGGCTGCGCGATATCTCCGATATTTCGGTTGCGCGATTTTCGCCTGCCGAGCTCGCCGACATCAGTTGAAGGTAGTCGATGATGATCAGTCCCAGCTTGCCGCATTGCCTGGCCAGCCGCCTGGCGCGTGCCCGCAACTCGATGACGCTCAACGCAGGCGTCTCATCGATATAAAGCTGGGCATCGTTCATCTTCTGTATGGCATGCGTCAGGCGCGGCCAGTCCTCGTCCGCCAGACGCCCGGTCCGCAAACGGTGCTGGTCGAGCCTGCCGACCGAGCCCAGCATACGCATCGCCAGTTGAACCCCGCCCATTTCCATCGAGAAGACCGCGACCGGCAGGCCGCTCTCGATCGCGACGTTTTCACCGATATTGACTGAAAACGCGGTTTTGCCCATGGAAGGACGTCCCGCAACGATGACCAGGTCGCCGGGCTGTAGGCCGGACGTCATCCGGTCCAGATCGATGAATCCGGTGGGCACCCCGGTAATATCGGATTGGTTGTCCCGGTTATACAACTCATCAATCCGTTCGACAACCTGAGTCAGCAGGGGTTGGATATCCTGGAAACCCTGCGTTCCACGCGCCCCCTCTTCCGCAATGGCGAATATTTTCGATTCGGCCTCATCGAGGATTTGCTTGACGTCCTTGCCTTGCGGACTGAAGGCCTGCCCTGAAATATCGTCTGAAATGGTGATCAGTTTACGCAACACGCCGCGATCACGAACAATCTCGGCATAGCGCCGGATATTCGCGGCGGACGGCGTATTTTGCGCCAGCGCATTCAAATAGGACAATCCGCCGGCTTCTTCCGCCTTTCCTATATTGCACAGGGATTCGTAAACAGTGATGACATCCGCCGGCTTGGAATCACTGATCAGCTTGGCGATATGCTGGAAGATGATGCGGTGATCGTATCGGTAGAAATCGTCGCTCCGGAGAAAATCGGCTATCCGGTCCCAAGCGGCATTGTCCAGGAGCAATCCACCAAGAACGGATTGTTCCGCCTCGATCGAATGAGGAGGAATGCGCAGAGAATCCAGTTGCTGGTCGACGGATGCGTTCATGGCGCGCATTATACCTTTTTGTGCTCAACATACAGAAGGCCATTTGAGCGAAACTGATGCATTCCGGCCTGTATCGGTCGGAAACAGCAGGGCTGGATGACTATTCTGTTCCTAAAGAAGCCAGAAACACAACAGGGCAACGATCGTCGGCGGCAATGCGGACGTGAACAACCTCAGCGGGCTGATCGCGCCTTCGTCGAAACATGCCTTCAGTATCGAAAAGCCAACCGGATTCGGCGCGTTTGCGATGACGGTCAATCCCCCGCCGGTTACGGCACCGGCCACCAGCGCATACTTGGATGCATCCGATATCCCGTCCACCAGTGATCCGAGATAAGTGAGCGCCGCATTGTCGGTAATGGCTGTCAGGAAGGCCGCCCCCAAAAACAGAACGTGCGAATCCATGCCCGCCAGCAAAGGCTGCAACCACCACCGCTGGGGTTCCCCAAGCACCACCAGTCCGGCAAGGAAAAAGGCGACCAGCAATCCTTCTCGCAGCATGAGTGGCTGCTGATGACGCGGATAGGCTTCCGTAAACCCCAGAAAAAACAGGAACAAGCCCATGAACACGGCCGGATGGTGACTGAAGAAAACCGTTCCCATCAGAAACAGCACATGGATAAGAATGACGGCGAACGGGACCGGTTCCTTTTCCACATCCTGTTCCGTCATCTCCATCCGCAGCAATACCTTTCTGAAAATCCAGGATGCCGCCACCGCATTGATCACGATGGCAACGACCGCTTTCCAGCCGAAGGTGTACGACATGAAGCTGGAATTCCACTCCCATTTGTCCGCCACCATCAGGACCGGAGGCGCCGCATATGACGTCAGCACACCTCCTATCGACACGTTTACGAACAAGACGGCAAGCGTCAGATACTTCATACTGGGCGGAATCAGTTTTGAATAAAAACGATCGCGCAGCATCAGCGCAGCCAGCGTAATGGCGGCAGGCTCCGTAATCAAGGAGCCCAGCAGCGGCAACATGGACAGGCTGAGAAAGTAGTAGGCAAAGGGTTCCGGTAGCGGGATGAACCGGACGCTCCAGGTCAGGCATTTTTGCGCCGCTTCAAGGATAGGCCTGGTTCCGGCCATGACCAGAATGACGAACACGAACAGGGGCTCGGTGAAATTCTGCCTGTCCAGGTAACGAACAGCCGTCTCTGCGCCGCCAGTCACTGCCATGAACGCCAGCAGCACGAAAGCCCAGAGCCCGAAGACGACCTCGACCTCGCTAAGCAAGTGCCACAAGCCCGCATTCCGCTTATCCATGGTGGCAAGATGCGCAAACCACTTTGTGGAAAAGGTGTGCACGACTGCCAGAAAGAACAGCGCTGCTCCGGCATAGTCGACAAGGCTGGGGTGAGTCATGGCCGCGTTCGGTAAGATTCGTCAGATATGCCAACATACTACCCGATGCGAATCGCGGCAAACCTATTTTTTGCTCTACCCGCGCGTCCTCGGCAACCATCTGGCAAGACAGCCCCGGTTTCCACCGCCCCCGACACGCGTGATATAGTCGGACGCACATGGATAACCATGCCTGACGATTTTCCCTTGCATAATGCCTACCATTTCCTCCCCGCCGTCCAGCTTCGCTCTGCTGGACGACTGCGAATCGAGCGATACGGACCGCCGCTCTCGACTTTACACAGACTTGATCGATGTCATCGATTGCGGGAGTGGGGAAGAACTGGCGGCTCTGCTTGCCCGCTTACAGCAAGAGCTGGGCGAAGGCCTCCATGCCGTCGGCCTTTTCGATTACGAGCTCGGCGCAGACCTCCTCCGGATTGACCCCGCATCCATGGACCGGCCTCTAGCCAGAATCCTTCTCTTCGCTCAATGCAGGCAATGTTCTTTCGCGGATGTCGACCACTGGCTGAACAGTCTTGTAAAAACGCCCCATCCTTCGGGGATCGCCGATCTGCACGCGAACGTCCCGGAAGCCGGATTCATCGAATCCATCGAAAAGATCCACGATTACATCAGGGCGGGCGACGTCTACCAGGTCAATTACACCTACCGGATGCGCTTCGACGCGTATGGGTCTCCACCTGCCCTTTATCTCAAGCTGCGCGCAAGGCAGCCCGTACCTTATGGAGCACTGATAATGCTTCCGGATGGCGAAGCTATCCTGTCTTTTTCGCCCGAGCTGTTTGTGCGGCACCGGCAGGGTTCGATCACCGCCCGCCCCATGAAAGGAACGGCGCCTGCCGGGGCCATCGACACCGAAAATGCACAGCGCTCGGATGAGCTTGCCGTCGACAGCAAGAACCGGGCGGAAAACCTGATGATCGTTGATTTGCTGCGCAACGACCTCGGCCGCATTGCCACCGTTGGCTCCGTTCGTGTCCCGACACTGTTCCAGGTCAGTCGATTCGGTTCCGTCTTGCAGATGACCTCGACCATCCAGGCACAATTGCAGGAAGGAACAGGCATTGCCAACATTTTCAGCGCGATTTTTCCATGCGGTTCGATTACCGGCGCGCCCAAGATTCGAGCCATGCAGATCATTCATGAGCTCGAAACTGACCGGCGCGGCTTGTATACCGGCGCAATCGGATGGTTCGATCCGCCTGACGGCAACCGCGCCATCGGGGATTTCTGCCTCTCGGTGCCGATCAGGACATTGACGCTGGGCGCGCCCGAGGACGGCGGCGTTCGCGAGGGTGAAATGGGCGTTGGGGCCGGGATCGTTCACGACAGCAATGCACGACTGGAATACGAGGAATGTCTGCTGAAAGCAGCATTCATGGCCGACCTGCCAGCCGGATTCGACCTCTTTGAAACGATCCTGGCAACGCGATCGGAAGGATGCCGGCACATCGATCGGCACATGCAGCGTCTTGGCGCTTCGGCGCACTACTTCGGTTTTCGCTTTGACGAGGCCGGCATTCGCCAAAGGCTGGATTCCGTCTGTTCTGGTTTTCTGCCCGATACGACTTACCGTATGCGGGTATCGCTCGGCAAGGACGGGCTCGACGTGCAAAGCAGCATATTGCAGCCCCTGAGCGAACCAGTCCGTCTACTTCTGGCAGAAGAGGCGACATCCCCTGGCGACCTCTTCCTGAGGCACAAGACAACCGTGCGCACGCGCTATGACAGCGCCTTCCGCGAAGCGGAAGAGAAGGGCGCGTTCGACATGCTGTTTTTCAATTCGCGAGGCGAATTGACGGAGGGAGGACGGAGCAATGTCTTCGTCAGGCTGGAAGGCCAGTGGTTTACTCCCCCCATCAGCTCCGGGGTCTTGCCAGGGGTCATGAGGTCTATCCTGCTCGAGGACGCCGCCTGGAATGCGAGGGAACGCTGCCTGACAGTCGACGACCTCCGATACGCCGAACAGATCGTGGTCACGAACGCACTACGCGGCGCAATCAAGGCTGAAGTCGTCTGGAATGACTGACGGCGCCAACCCGCGCGAGAAAGCGCTTGCGACTCATTCCCGCTGATTGCATGCGACGCCGGCCTTGACCTTTCGAGGCTGACCTCTCCTGTTTACTGCCGTACAATGATGTCTGTTAGCGACTCATTTCATGCCCATTCCTCGATGATTTCCGAATTCGACCTGATTGCTCAATTCTTTACGCACCCTGTTCACCATGCAGCCTTGGGGATTGGAGACGATTGCGCTCTGCTGACGCCGTCGCCGGGCAAGCAGATCGCTATATCCTGCGACATGCTGGTGTCCGGGACGCATTTCTTCGCCGATACAGACCCTCGTGAGCTGGGGCATAAATCACTGGCGGTCAACCTGTCCGACCTGGCCGCCATGGGAGCAAAGCCGATTGCGTTCACCCTGGCCCTGGCCCTGCCATCACCGGATGCAAACTGGCTGCAACCGTTCTCCGACGGCCTTTTTGCCCTGGCCGGGCAGCACGGTTGCGAATTGATCGGCGGCGACACGACAAAAGGCCCGCTCAACATCTGCATCACCGTTTTTGGCGAAGTCGAGGTCGGAAAGGCGCTTCGTCGCGATGGAGCACTCGCCGGGGACGATATCTGGATCTCGGGAACGCTCGGCGATGCAAGGTTGGGGCTGGCAGGCCTCCGGGGAGAAATCGCGCTGGACGCTTCCGAACTGGCGACTGCCGCCGAAAGGCTGCACTCACCCACTCCCCGCAATGCGCTGGGTATGACCTTGAGCGGAATTGCGCATTCCGCCATCGATATTTCCGATGGATTGACAGGCGATCTGCAGCACATCCTCGACCGTTCCCATCTTGGGGCGACACTGGATGTCGACGCCCTGCCGGCCGGGCCCATGCTCATGAAGCACCCCTGCGAATTGCGACGGCGGTTTACGTTGAACGGGGGCGACGATTATGAGTTGTGCTTTACGGCTGCGCCTGGCCGGCGCAATGACATTCTCGAGGCGGGCCGTTTGTCCGGCACAGCCGTTACCCGGGTCGGCACAATCGAGGCCCATGCCGGACTGCGGCTGGTCGATTCCGCTGGCAAGCCGTACGTCACCTCGTCCCATTCATTCGACCATTTTCTTCCCAAATGAACGCAACGGAAAAGGATGCAACCGCACAGGCGGCCGCGGTTGCCATTGATCTTCGCTTTCTGGCATCGGACCCCGCCTACCTGGTTGCATTGGGCTTCGGCGCCGGCTTGTCGCCGGTCATGCCGGGCACGGCGGGCACTCTCTTCGCCTGGGCTTCCTTTATTGTCCTGTCCGCCACATGGCCTGGATTGTTTACCCCGTTCGTTTGGGCTGTTCTGGTCGCCGGAGGATTTATCTACGGTATTTCGGCTTGCCAGAAAACAGGCGTCGCACTGAACAGCCCGGACCACGGGTGCATGGTATGGGACGAAATCGTCGCTTTCTGGCTGGTGCTGATGTTTGTCATGCCGGCCGACC